>ENA-OQAZ01000051-OQAZ01000051.1-human-gut-metagenome-genome-assembly--contig:-NODE-51-length-53221-cov-4.848514_pt1 | contig 53221 bp, 53 predicted proteins | sample MGYA00242737_ERZ504531 | MGnify/ENA primary metagenome ERZ504531 (study PRJEB26092, sample SAMD00036244) | human gut metagenome | host: Homo sapiens | study: EMG produced TPA metagenomics assembly of... | reverse complement strand
AATAAAAAAGAAAATAAAAAAGAATAACAGAAAAGAGGAAAATTATTATGGTAAAACAGAACATCGTCTTCGTAGAAAACACTCCAGGCAGTCTTTCAGAAAGTTACAAAGATTCTTGCAGAGAATCAGATCGATATCTACGGTTTCGGCTGCTTTGACGCACCGGAGTTTGCAAACTTCCGTATGGTATGCGACAATCCGGAAAGAGCAGATGAGATCATGGCTGAGCATGGATACATGACTCGTATCACACAGGCTATCTTGGTAGACCTTCAGGATGAGATCGGTGGGTTAGACAAGCTTCTTAGTGTCATGGGCGACAGCAACGTAAACCTTCATTACATCTACACCTTCTTCCACAGAGGCCTGAAAGTTCCGGTAGCGATCATGCACTGTGAGGATCTTCTGGTTGCAGAGAGTGTTCTCCGTAACAATGGATTCCAGGTTCTGAACCGCCTGGTAGATCCGGATGGAGAAGCAGAGGCGTAATCAATCGCATAAAAGGGACAAACAGGAATGAAGTATCGTATTTTTATTGTAGAAGATGACGAAACAATCGCGAATCTTCTGAAAAAGCATCTCAGTTCCTGGGGATATGACGTTTTTCTGGCTGAGGATTTTTCCAATATACTGCAGGAATTTGCGGGGAAAGATCCTCAGCTTGTTCTTCTGGATCTGAAACTTCCATTTTATAATGGCTTTCACTGGTGTGAGGAAATCCGAAAGGTTTCCCAGGTGCCGGTGATCTTCATCTCCTCCGCAGCGGATAACATGAACATGGTCATGGCCATGAGCCGTGGAGCCGATGACTTTATTGCCAAGCCTTTTGATATGGACGTACTGGTGGCCAAGATCCAGGCAATCCTCCGCAGAACCTATTCCTTCGGAAACCCGGGAAATGTCCTGGAACATAAAGGCGCGGTTCTCAATCTTTCCAGAGCGACACTGACCTGGAACGGGGAGGAGACGGAACTGACCAGAAATGAACTGCGTATCTTGGAACTGCTTTTTTCCCAGGCAGGGAAACCGGTATCCAGAGATGCCATTATGACAAAACTGTGGGAAAGTGACAGCTTTGTGGATGACAACACCCTGACCGTAAACATTACACGCCTTCGCAAAAAACTGGAGGCGGCAGGCCTTGTGGATTTTATCATCACGCGAAAAGGTCTTGGATATATGGTGTGAGGTTTTTATGAAATCATTTCGAGCATATTTAAAACAGACAAAAATTTTTTTCATCGCCTGTGTTTTTATGGCGGCTGTGTCGACAGCAGTGATCTGCCTGTACCAGCTTCCCCTGGAGGCGGCGGTCTATCTGGCAGTTCTGTGGCTGGGAGCAGGAGCTGCCGTTTTTTTATACGGTTATGCCTGTTACAGACAGAAGGTGCAGAACTTAATCCTGGTGGAAAAAGCTCCGGAGATTAATCTGGGCCGGCTGGGCGAGACCACCGATGAGGTGGAGCTTCTTTACAGGGATATCATCCGGAAACTGGACGGCATGCGGATGGGTGCGGAGACAGAACGGCAGCGTTCTCTGGAAGAAATGACCGATTACTACACTATGTGGGCACATCAGATCAAGACGCCGATCTTTGCTCTACGCCTGCTGATTCGGGAGGAGCCGGAGGAGAACCGGGAGTCCCTGGCACAGCTTTTTCGCATTGAACAGTATGTGGAGATGGTGCTGGGCTACCTTCGCACGGAGGACATGTCCGCCGATCTGAAGCTGACCGATGCTCGCTGGATCGGATCATCCGGGAGCAGATCCATAAATACGCAGGGATCTTTGTGTCAAAAAAGCTTTCGTTATCATATGAGGGGACAGATGCGATCGTTCTTACCGATGAAAAATGGCTTGGTTTTGTCATTGGACAGATTCTTTCCAATGCGTTGAAATATACAAGAACGGGCGGCATTGAAATCTGGCTGGAGGATGAGCGTGGAAACAGGGTATCTGAGAATCCAAATTTGAAGCAGAATACGGCCCCTGGGATTTGTAATACGGCCCCGGCAACTCTGGTCATCGCAGACTCCGGCATCGGAATCCAGCCGGAGGATCTTCCGCGCATCTTCGAAAAAGGCTACACAGGCGTCAATGGACGGGAGGACAACCGTGCTACCGGGATCGGTCTGTATTTAAGCCGGAAGATCCTGAGAAAACTGGGTCACGAGATCACTGTGGATTCCCAGGTGGATAAAGGCATGGAAGTTCGGATGAGCCTGTGGAAAAAAGATCTGGAGATGTATTAACCTTACACAAATGTAAGCTTCCTCCGTAAAATGTAAGCCACTTCGATGGCAGCCGCCGGAGAATTTTCTTATACTGAAACCATAACATAGCGTTTCGGGTAATTCTTACATCAGGTTCGATCGCTTTAGAACATGATGCACGACTCCCTGGATCGCTGTAAATACAGATAAGAAAGGAATTAGCGTATGGCATTACTGGAAGTAACAAATGTAAAAAAGATATACAGCACCCGCTTCGGCGGAAATAAAGTGCAGGCACTTTTCAATGTGACATTTTCGGTGGAAGAAGGAGAATATGTGGCGATCATGGGAGAGTCCGGTTCCGGAAAAACAACACTTCTGAATATTCTGGCAGCCCTGGACCGCCCCACATCCGGCGAAGTGCTTCTGGAAGGAAAAAGCATTACTCACCTGACAGAAAAAGAAATTTCCGCATTCCGTCGGAAGAACTTAGGCTTTGTGTTCCAGGATTTCAATCTTCTGGACACCTTCAGCCTCCGGGACAATATTTATCTTCCTCTCGTGCTGGCAGGGGAAGATTATCAGGAGATGGAGCAGAAGATCCGTCCCATTGCAAAAGCCCTTCACATCAACCAGCTTCTGGAAAAATTCCCCTACGAGGTTTCCGGCGGACAGAAGCAGAGAGCAGCAGTTGCAAGGGCACTGATCACAGATCCGAAGCTGATCCTTGCGGACGAACCGACCGGAGCCCTGGATTCCCGTGCAGCCTCCGATCTTCTTTCCATGTTCAATGAGGTAAATCGGGAAGGCCAGACCATTCTCATGGTAACTCACAGCGCGCAGGCCGCCAGCCACGCATCCAGAGTACTTTTTATCAAGGATGGCGAAGTGTTCCACCAGATCTACCGTGGCACAAAAACAAGACAGGAAATGTACCAGATGATTGCAGATACCCTGACGATCCTTACGACAGGCGGTGAGACCTATGCGTAAAGGAATGTTTGGAAAACTGGCAGTGCAGAACATCCGGAATAACCGGAGCACCTATGTTCCCTATATGCTTACCTGCATTTTCTGCATTGCCATGATGTATATGATGGAATTTCTGCGGGACTGTCCCACATTGGAGAAAGCAGTGCCCCAGGCAGCAGAAGTGAGGATGATCGTAGGAACCGGTGAAGTGGTTGTTGGAATTTTCTGCGTTATCTTTCTGATCTACAGCAACAGTTTTCTCATGAAACACAGACAGAAAGAAATCGGGCTTTACAACATTCTGGGACTGGAAAAAGGCCATATCGGAAAAGTGATGTTTCTGGAAACAATCATGACTTCGCTGCTTTCTCTGACGGCAGGGATCGGGATTGGCATCCTTGGAAGCAAGCTCTCCCTGCTTTTGCTTTTCCGTTTTCTTCATGTTCCGGCAGTGCTGGGATTTTATGTTTCCATTACAGGAATCCTGTTTTGCATCGCAGGATTTGGAGGGATTTTTCTTGTTATTCTGGCACTGAATCTTACCAGAGTAAGGATGAATAACCCCATAGAACTTCTGAGAGGCGGAAACACAGGAGAGAAGGAGCCCCGGGCAAAATGGCTTATGGCACTTCTGGGGATGATTTCTCTTGGAGTGGGATATTATCTGGCAGTAACCACGGAATCCCCAATCCAGGCAATTTTCATTTTTCTTCTGGCAGTGATTCTGGTTATGGCAGGAACGTATCTTCTTTTTACCGCAGGAAGCATTGTAATCCTGAAACTTTTGCGAAAGAACAAAAAGTTCTACTATAAAACCGGCAACTTTATCAGTGTCTCCGGCATGATCTATCGTATGAAACAAAATGCGGCAGGCCTGGCCAGCATCTGTATTTTAAGTACAGGAGTGCTCCTGCTTCTTTCTATGACTGTGTCGCTGTATTTTGGAATGGGTGACATCATGGTGAACCGGTATCCTTTTGATACGGATGCCAGGATTTCGGGCATCAGCCAGGAACAGAGTGAACAGATTCAGAAAGTTTTTGCACAGGCAATCAAAAATGATCAGGTGCCGGCAGAAAAAACAGTGGACGAAACTTATCTCGAGATCGGCTGCAGGCAGGAAAAAAACGGTATTATGATCGGACAGGCTTACAGTTACTCAGAAGATGGAAAATCCGTAGATCTGTATACGATCCGTCAGTCTGAGTATGAGAAACTTACCGGTGAAAAAACAGATCTTCACGACGGCGAGATCTTTGCCTGGTATCCGTCTGAAAAGGAAAAAGACATATTAAAAATTGATGACCGGGATTTTGCAGTAAAAAAATGGCTGGAAAAAGCACCTTTAAGTGCCATGAACAATCTGGTATCCAATATGGCGGCAATTGTTGTGACGGATTCCGATTTCGAGTATATTGACGGGCTTCGGACAAAGATGTATGAAGGTCTTGATGCCTACGAGGCTGGAAAAGATCTCACAGTTCATTTGGGTGTAGATATCCGTGGCAGCGGGGAGGAAAAGATCCGGTATGGCCAGGCTGTTTATCAGGCACTGAAAGATTACTGCAGAAGCGGCGGCTTTTCAGAGAATACCATCGTGATCGGTGGTGTCCGCCAGAGTGAGTACGAAACGTATTATGTAGATAATGGAACGATCCTGTTTATTGGAATCTTTTTGGGAGCACTGTTCCTTATGGGAACGGCGATGATCATTTACTACAAACAGATCTCAGAGGGCTACGAAGATCAGGGAAGGTTCCAGATCATGCAGAAAGTAGGTATGAGCCGCAGAGAGGTGAAAGGAGCTATCCGCAGACAGATCCTTCTGGTATTTTTTATCCCGCTTGTGATGGCAATGGTGCATATTTCCATGGCATTTCCGCTGATCCGCCGGCTCCTGCTGCTGTTCGGAATGGCCAATACAAAATTGTACGTGGGCTGCACTGTGGGAACGGTTCTGGCCTTTGCGCTGGTCTATGGACTGATCTACTCCATGACAGCCAGATCTTACTATAAAATAGTGGAAAAAGCATAAAATCGGTGAAAAAGCACAGCTGTGTTTGCTGTGAAGTATTGAAGTTTTGATATGGCAATGCTACAATAAAGGGGCGTGTCAGGAAGCAGAAAAGTTTCCGGGCACGCTCTTATTTACATGTACAACGAACTATAGCGATGCACTAATTTATTGGATCGCTGTAAGACGAGACGCTGGTGATCGCTGCACAGATCGGAGAAGCCTGCAAAGGTGCTTTTCATAGTTGCGTTTTATAACAGAATGTACATATAATGGAGGAAATCGATGAAAAGAGAAGTTTCAGAAAAGGTATGAAGGATGGAGTTCCCATCGCTCTTGGATATTTTGCGGTATCCTTTACCTTTGGCATGATGGCTGTTGCCGGCGGCTTGAGTATCTGGCAGGCAGTCCTGATCTCCCTGACCAACCTGACATCGGCCGGTCAGTTTGCGGGACTGGACATTATTTTTGCAGGAGGCTCCATGTGGGAGATGGCAATGACCCAGCTGATCATCAACCTGAGATATTGTCTGATGTCATTTTCCCTGTCCCAGAAATTCCGGCGTGAGGAGTCCGGCATCCTGAAATATATCGCTGCTTTTGGTGTCACCGATGAAATTTTCGGGATCAGTGCGGCCCAGGAGGGAAAGGTCAGCGTATTTTATAATTACGGAGCCATGTGCGTGGCAATTCCAGGATGGACTCTTGGAACTCTGGCAGGAGGAATCTCCGGAAGCCTTTTGCCGGATTTTATGCTTAGTGCGTTGAGCGTTGCCATTTACGGAATGTTCCTGGCCATCATCATCCCGCCGTCCAAAAAGAGCAGACCGGTTCTTGGGGTTGTTGTGGCATCCATGGCAGTCAGCACTGTTTTTGCGGTGACACCGGTGTTAAAACAGGTATCATCCGGATTTATGATCATTATCACAACACTTCTGGTAGCAGGCCTGGCGGCTTATTTCTGCCCGCTGGAAGAGAAAGGGGAAGCCGTTCATGAGTCATAATGTATATCTCTATATCCTGGTGATGGCAATTGTCACCTATCTCATCCGTATGCTGCCCCTTGCTCTTGCAAAAAACGAGATCAGAAGCCCGTTTATCAAGTCCTTTCTGTATTATGTGCCATATGCCTGTCTGGCAGCCATGACCTTCCCGGCCATCCTGAAGGCCACAGACAGCATCATCTCCGGTGCAGCAGGTTTCCTGGTAGCACTTATTGCTGCATATAAGGAAAAAAGCCTGATCACAGTAGCCCTGCTGGCATGTGCGGCGGTGTTTATCGTGGAGAGGGTTCTGGTATTTATTTGAAGAGGGGATATGCGGAAATATAATACGCAGGAGGGAGCTTCGAAAAGCTCCCTCCATTTTCATTTATTCACCTAAAAATCCAAGATCGATCTCTCCGTCAAACACCGTAGTTGCAGGTCCTGTCATATATACAAGGTTTTCATCTCTTTCCCAGGAGATGTTTAAGTCTCCGCCAAGAAGCTGTACAGTAACCGGCTTGCTGCCGTCAACCTTGTCATTGAGGATGGAAGCTACCGTAACTGCGCAGGCGCCTGTGCCGCAGGCAAGGGTTTCTCCGGAGCCACGCTCCCATACACGCATCTTTACGGTATGGCGGTCGATCACCTGAACAAACTCAGTGTTGACTCTGTCCGGGAAGCATACGTGATTTTCAAAGGACGGGCCGATCTTTTCCAGGTCAAGGCTGTTTACATCGTCTACGTATATGATGGCATGAGGATTACCCATGGAAACTGCGGTCATGTGATATTCTTTTCCGTCGACGGTGATGGGAGCGTCGATCACCTGCTCGGTTTCGGCAACCACCGGGATCTCTTTTGCAGTGAGGATCGGGGAGCCCATGTTGACTTTTACCATGGAGCCTTGCCGTCGCGGATAGTAAGATCCACATATTTGATACCACTTCTTGTGGCGATGCTTAAAGAAGTTTTGTCCACAATGCCGTGGTCATAGACATATTTGGCAACGCAGCGGATACCGTTTCCGCACATGGCACCCTGAGAGCCGTCCAGATTGTACATATCCATCTCGCAGTCTGCAATCTCAGACGGGCGGATCAGGATCAGACCATCGGAACCAATGCCAAAATGACGGTCGCTGACAAATTTTGCCACTGCGGCCGGATCCTTAACAGTCTCCTCAAAACAGTTTACATATACATAATCGTTTCCAATGCCGTGCATTTTCGTGAATTTCATAATAGTAGCCTCCTCTTGTTTCTGAATATTATACTTGTTTTTTCTGTTGGAGCACAAGACCCACATGAAAAAAACACGCAGGTTTTTTCCATTTGTTGCCTTTAATAGTATAGTATACTGAACAATTGTTATCGAAAAGTGAATTTTCCCTGTGGAATTCCGGTAAATTAGGAGTGAATTTTCGCATTTATGGATTTTATATGCTTGCATTTTGTCAGAAACATGGTATCATAAAACAAAGTAATATGCATGGAGATGTATAATTATGCTGTACATTACGAATTGGGCTGACAGAAACAGGAGAGACAGTTAACGTAAAGTACATAGAATTCAGGAGGAAGAAAAAATGAAGAGAAAATTTATGGCACTTGCACTTGCAGCAGCTATGACAGTTTCTATGACATCCGCTGTTTTTGCAGCAGATGAGATCAAGAGCGCAGATGATCTGGAGGGTAAGAAGATCGGTGTTCAGCTTGGAACAACCGGTGACGCAGACGCTACAGAGGTTAAAGACGCAACAGTAGAGAGATACAACAAAGGTAATGACGCTGTTATGGCTCTGAAACAGGGTAAGATTGACTGCGTAGTGATCGACAGCGAGCCTGCTAAGAAATTTGTTGAGAAAAACGATGATCTTGAGATCGTTGAGGACATTTTTGACAAAGAGGAGTATGCGATCTGTCTTTCCAAAGATAATGCAGACCTTACAAAAGAGTTTAACGAGGCTCTGAAGGAGCTGAAGGATGACGGAACTCTGGATTCCATTAGAGATAACTATATCGGTGATGATGCAGGTAAGACACCATATGAGACTCCTAAGGATGCAGATCACTCCAAGGGAACTCTTACCATGGCAACAAACGCAACCTTCCAGCCATACGAATACTACGACGGAGATAAGATCGTAGGTATTGATGTTGATATCGCTCAGGCTGTCTGCGACAAACTTGGATATGAGCTGAAGATCGAGGATATGGAGTTTGATGCGATCGTAAATTCTGTTAAATCCGGAAAAGCTGATTTTGGTGTTGCAGGAATGACAGTAACAGAGGATCGTAAAAAGAGCGTTGATTTCACTGATCCGTACACAACTGCAGAGCAGGTTGTTATCGTAAAGAAATAATTTTGTACAGAGAAATCAGAGGATTCTGAACGGATAAGTTGAGAAACAGATATTCGTTGCAGAGTTCAGTAGCGAATGATCAGGTTCCGGATATCCGGGTATGTTTTCCGGATTTCGGAACCTGTAGTTTTGGAAAGGGTGGAAATTTTGAGTCTTATTGAACAGTTTCAGTTTAACTTTCTGGACGACAATCGCTGGCAGTTCATTTTGTCCGGTCTGAAAAATACCATCATTATTACTTTTTTTGCTGTACTTCTTGGTATTTTTCTGGGATTTGTCATTGCTATTGTCCGTTCCACACATGATAAGACAGGTAAGCTTAAGATCCTTAATGTGATCTGTCGTGTTTATCTGACGGTGATCCGTGGCACACCAACGATGGTACAGCTGCTGATCGTATTTTATGTTATTTTTGCAACCATAGATCCGGGTAAGATAGTCGTTGCCATTATCGCCTTTGGTATGAACTCTGCTGCATACGTGGCTGAGATCGTCCGTTCTGGTATCATGTCTATTGATCAGGGACAGTTTGAAGCAGGACGGAGCCTGGGTCTTAACTATACACAGACTATGATCAAGATCATTCTTCCGCAGGCGGTCAAGAACATCCTGCCGGCTCTGGGAAATGAGCTGATCGTACTTTTGAAGGAGACATCCATCAGTGGTTATATCGGACTTATGGATCTGACCCGTGGCGGAGACATTATCCGAAGCCAGACCTACAGTGCACTGTTCCCGCTGCTGGTAGTAGCTGCAATCTATCTTGTGATCGTTTGTTTCCTTACCTATCTGGTAGGAAGACTTGAAAGGAGGCTGAGAACCAATGAGCGTAAGTAATGAAGTACTTCTGGATGTGCAGGGACTTGAAAAGGCCTATGGCGGCAATCAGGTTCTCAACGGGATCACCACACAGATCCGCAGAGGTGAAGTAGTAGCCATCATCGGACCATCCGGCTGTGGTAAATCCACATTTCTCCGTTCCTGAATCTCCTTGAGGAGCCGACCGGGGGGAAAATCCTCTTTGAGGGAACCGACATCACAGATCCAAAGGTGGATATCAACCGTCATCGTCAGAAAATTGGAATGGTATTCCAGCAGTTCAATCTGTTTCCTCATAAGACGGTAAAAGAGAACATCATGCTCGCACCGGTAACCCTGAATCTTATGAGTAAGGAAGAGGCTGAAAAAACGGCACTGGAGCTGCTGAAGCGAGTAGGTCTTCCTGATAAGGCGGATTCCTATCCGGATATGCTTTCCGGCGGTCAGAAGCAGCGTATTGCCATTGCAAGATCGCTTGCCATGAATCCAGACGTGATGCTGTTTGACGAGCCGACATCTGCTCTTGATCCGGAGATGGTCGGAGAGGTTCTGGAGCTGATGCAGGAGCTTGCAAAATCCGGCATGACCATGGTTGTGGTAACTCATGAGATGGGCTTTGCCCGCGAGGTGGCAACCAGAGTTCTTTTCATTGATGAAGGAACGATCCAGGAGGAAAATTCTCCTGAGGAATTCTTTGCAAATCCAAAGAATAAAAGACTTCGTGAGTTTCTTTCAAAGACGTTATAATGACATTATAAATATAAGAATATTAAAAACGGATGCTTTATCCTCCTGTGGAAATGCTGCAGGAGATAAAGCATCCGTTTTTTTATATTCACAGAGCAGTGATGCCGTTATTTCGATGGCTGGTTCAGATCACTGTAGATCACATCCTCAAAGGGGAGGATGATCCGTTCTCTTCTGGCCGAGGAAAGGTAGATGCCTTTTACCATTTCAAGGGTTTTTCGGCCTTCCAGCCCGTCGATGACAACGGGGAGATCCTCACGGACGGAACGGTAGAAATCACGGATCTGCAGGTGATGGCTGCTTCCCCAGTAATCAGGACCCACATTTGTGGTTTCATAAGTGTTTCGGATCTCGGCATAGGTGCCGTCCAGCTCGTAATAGCCCATGTCCTGCTTCAGGCCCAGGCGTCCTTTTTCGCCGATCAGCTCAATATTGATCGGGGAATCGGTTCCGTAAATGTTGCATGCATAGAGGTTATAAAGACAGCCGTTTTTGAACATGATAGCAGCGTCTGCGGCATCCTCAACCTTTACAAAATGATGAACATAATTATGAACACTTCCGTCGATCCATTCCACATCGGAATCCAGCATATATCGAACACGGTCAATGCTGTGGATCGCCTGGTCTATGAGAACACCGCCACCCTCTTTGTCCCATGTTCCCTTCCAGTCACTTCCGCTGTAATAGTCGAGCGGACGGTTCCAGGTCAGATAGGAACGGGCGGTAAGGATCTTTCCGAAATCACCCCGCTGGATCATTTCACGGAGCTTTTCCACACTTTTTGTGTAACGGGTCTGGAAGATAACGCCCAGCTTTACATGAGTTTCTTCGGCGGTACGGATCATTTTGTCTGCATCCTGAAGACAGGTGGCGATGGGTTTTTCGGTAAGGACATTAATGCCGGCTTTCATGGCTTTGATGGCCATGACCGGGTGCAGGAAATGCGGCAGACAGAGATGTACCACATCAATATCTTTATCCAGGATCTCATCAAAGTCCGTAGTCCAGGAACAGTTAAATTCCTCTGCAAAGGAACGGGCAAGAGCGGGGTCCTTATCGACAGCATATATTAATTCTACTTCGTCGCTGAGACGATGGAATGCATCCGCATAAGAGACAGAAATACGGCCGCAGCTACAATAGCAGCTTTCAGTTTTTTCATGGCTTCCTCCTTATATCATCCGATAAAAAAATTCGTCAGATCCTGAATTTGTAAAAGAATAGTGGATATCAAAAAGTATTTCATGGCTCCGTTCAGGAACGAATCGCTCTGGAGCTGAGAGTAACGGACGGTCACATTATCTACCATCCTGCGAAAACCTGTTTTTTTCAGGTCTTCCCGCACTTCGTTGAGAAAATATTCGCCAAGAGCAGGGATTTTTCCGCCGAGAACGATCAGAGATGGATTTACGGTACTGATCAGATTACTCAGGCGATGGACAGCTCCCATGCCATCTCCTTTACCATGGCAAGAGCGGTTGGATCGCGGAAAGTGGCAGCCTTTCCCAGATCTGAGAAGGTGATTTCTGAAAGTGCGCTTAAGGATGGAATCTGTCCGAATTCCGGGATCCTGTTTTTCAGAGCCTGTTCCGAGATCATAACCTCCAGACATCCATGATTTCCGCAGATACATTCCGGACCGTGAGGATCAATGGAATAATGGCCGAATTGGGTAAAAGATCCGCTGGCAGTTCCGAGCATACTCCCTTCTGTGAAAAGGGTGGCACCGATGCCGCGACCGAAATTGAGAAAGGCAAAATTTTTCTCTTTTATATTTCCATAGACCTTTTCTGCATAGGAATAGCAGGCAGTATCATTGAGAAGATCTACCGGGTATCCCGGGAATGCAGTCTTCAGAGATTTAATGATCTGAGTGCTTTCCATGGAAGGCAGATTCAGGGTCGTGGAATATACTTCATTGCTGGAGGCATCGATCATGGCAGACATTACTACACAGATGCCAAGGATACGATCAGGAGCACAGTGTTCCAGAATGGATTCCCGGAAACAGGAGCAGGAGCATGCAACGTGATTTTCATCTTCGGAAAGCTTTCGTGCTTCGTGAAAGACGGAAGTGCCGGCAATGTCTACCAGATAAGCCTCTACAGTATTCTCATGCCAGTTCATGACAACGATGTAGTAGCTGTTCATCCGTACCTGAAGACAGTTCGGCTTACGTCCGATGCTGTCGGATTCTCCGATACCGCTGTCCACGATGAATTCCCTTTCGATCAGTTCGTCTACAAGAGTAGATACGGTTGTCTTGCTGAGCTTCGTCTGTTTGGCAAGGTGTGCTCTGGATATTCCGGGACTGGAATAGATGGAAGTATAGAGCCGTTTCATATTCGTGTTCTTAATAACCTGCTGATTGACAAGTTTCATAGTTTCTTTTCATCTCCAATCCTTTAAAAATAAACGGTACCGAAAAAATGGTAAAGTCTCCGTACTAAATATATCCTATCATAGATGCAGAAAATAATCAACATGTGGCTGTACAAAGAAAATAGTGATTATCATGAAAGGAAAGATAAAGGAAACTGACAATTACAAAGAAAATACAATATAACACAGATATTTTCATCGAGGATTTGCAGAAGAACTGGAATAAATAGTACGGCGAAAGGATTAATTGACTTTATATGTGAAAAATGCACAAATAAACCAAGAAATATTGTTGATTATACAAGAAATGCACATTAAATGGCGAAAAAGCAGGAAAGAATGTTGACAGATACGGCAAAGGGTGCTATCCTAAATCCAAGCTAAGAACGGCAAAAAAGAGAGCTTACAGCAAAAAAACACAGATGTTTCTGCAGAAAGCTTTTATTTTTTGGAATATTAGTTAGGTCACTGGACAAATAAAGAGAGGTAGAGAGATGAGAATAGGCGTGATTGGATGCGGCGGAATGGGAACGACTCATTACTTATCCCTGAAAGTCTTATCAGAAAAAGAGGATGATGTTGAGGTAGTTGCCCTGTCTGACTGCAGAAAAGAATTTCTGGACAAGGCGGCATCATACTTTCCGGAAGCTGCCACGTATGAATACGGAATGGAACTGCTTGAAAAGGAACAGCTGGATATTGTACATATCTGTCTTCCAGCTATCTGCATGCAGAACATGCAGTAAAGGCGCTGGAAAAGGGGATGAATGTACTGGTTGAAAAACCGGTATGTCTAACTGAAGAGGATTGCCAGATGCTTCTTGAAGCAGAAAAAAGATCCGGGAAGAAGGTTATGGTAGGCCAGGTAGTACGTTCCTTTGAGGAATATAAATATCTGAAGGAAGCTTACGACACAGAAAAATTTGGAAAGCTGAAATCTATTACTATGGAACGCATCAGCGGAGATGTGAAATGGGGATTTGAGGACTGGTTCCATAAGGAAGAAAAGAGTGGTTCTGTTGTGCTGGATCTTCACGTGCATGATCTTGATTTCCTGCGTTATATGCTGGGGGAGCCGGACAGCTTCCAGGTAAATGCCAGCAGATTTGAAAGTGGTATGATCAATCATATCATCACGGAGTATGAATTCGGAGATGTTTTTGCTACAGCAGAAGGTATCTGGGATGAGTCACCGGCAATGAAGTTCCATGCAGCGTTCCGTGCACATTTTGAGGATGCTACGATAGAATTTAACGGTGCCCAGTCACCGAGCCTGACAGTATATAAGAAAGACGGAACTGTGGAGACGCCGGAACTTAAAGCTGAATATGAAGGCGAAAGTGATGTGGCGGGGATCAATGTTTCCAATCTGGGACCATATTATACAGAAATCAAATATTTCCAGGAATGCGTCAGAGAAGATAAAACTGTAGAGGTTGCTCCTCTGATCGAAGGAGTAAGATCCGTACAGCTTGGAATTAAAGAGTGGAATGCGGCAAAAGAGTACGTAGACGCACACGAAAGCAAATAATGAAATTTTCACTGAAGGCAGTGAGAAAAATAAAAAAGCTATTCAAAAGGAGGATATGCAAATGAAAAAAAGAGTGATTTCTATTCTGTTATCAGCAGCAATGATCTCATCAATGGTAGTCGCAGGAGGGGTAACTGCACATGCCGAGGAAAATGTAACACTGAATGTATTTGATGCACATGCTTATGGTCTGGATGAGTATGACGAGATGGTAAAAGCCTTCGAGGAATCACATCCGGGTGTGACTGTTGACGTACAGCATGCAGCTAACGATTATGACACACTGCTTCAGTCCAGAGTAAACTCTGGAGATACACCGGATGTATTTGATGCTGAGGCCGGAACAAAAGCGAAAATGTACTATGATTACGCTTATGACTGGAGCAATGATACAGAGGTTCTGGACAAATTCAATGAGGACGCTGTAAACCTTGGAAAAGATGATGAGGGAAATGTAAAATCTCTTCCATGGACCTATGAGAACATGGGTCTGATCTACAACAAAGACTGCTTTGAGAAAGCTGGTATCGACAAGCTTCCGACAAATATGGATGAGCTGGAAGAGGCATGCAAGAAGCTGAAGGATGCAGGCATCACTCCGTTTGCGCTTGCTTCAAAGGAAACATGGGTATTAGGACAGGTTGCAACACATTTCATGATCGACAAAGACAAAACAGCTGCTGAGACAGTAGATGCGATCAAATCCGGAGAGACATCATTTGCAGATATGCCTAACTGGGAGAACCTTTACAAGTTTCTTGATCTTGCTGTAGAGTATGGTCCGGATAAGCCGCTTGAGGTTGACTGGGAGACATCAGAGAATATGCTTGCAAACGGCGAAGCAGCTATGATCCATATGGGTGACTGGTGCCAGTCTACACTGGATTCCTTTAATCCGGATGCAAATCTTGCATTCCTTCCATTCCCGGTAGGCTCCGGTGAAGATGATGCAACTGTATTATCCTCCTGTAACTGGACTTATATTGTAAACAAAGATTCCAAGAATCTGGATCTTGCAAAAGAGTATTGTGAGTTTATCCTTACCTCCGAAGAAGGCCAGAAATGGATGGCAGAAGGTGTAGGCGCTGTTCCTGGTGCAAAGTCTGATATGAAAGTAACCGGCGCTCTTGCAAATGATGCTAAGACCTATATCGATGCTGGAAAGACAAACGGCTGGATCCACACAATTGCTCCTGGCAGCTACGCAGATGAGTGTGGTCCGTATCTTCAGTCCTACATGCTTGGAGATATGAGCGCAGATGAAGTAACACAGCTTTTCCAGGATTTCTGGACATCTGCAGAATAACAAGGAACTCCAGGAGCCGAAGAGAAACAGATTTGTTGATTTTGGGCTGACGGAATGTAACTGACAAAAGAGGGAGACAGGCAGCAAGGTTTGCCTGTTTCCCCAATATAAACCAAAGAAAAATTGAATTTCTGGAGGGATAGGAATTGAAAACAAAAAACAAAGGATCTTGGGCAATTTTTGCATTGTTTTGTCTTTCCGGCAGTTGCTTTTGTACTGTTTGCCACAGATATTCCATTTGTAATGAATCTGTACTATTCGGTATTTAATTGGAATGGAATCGGCAAGAACATGGAATTTGTAGGACTTGCCAACTATGTGAAAATTTTTACTGCTGACCCGCTTTTTTGGAAAGGTGTCAGATTTACTCTTAAATTTGCAGTATTTTATGTTGTTATCGTAAATATCGTTTCTCTCACAGTTGCTATCGTAATGGCACGTGAGAACAAAGTGAACAGTCTTGGACGTGCTTTTTATTATATTCCTTATATCATCAGTCTGACAGCGATCAGTCTGATCTGGAAATTTATCCTGGGACCTGGCTTTGAGGCTCTTTACAGTGTTACAGGATGGGAATTCTTTAACTGGAGCTGGCTTGGAACACCGAAGCTTGCTTTTTATGTAGTTGTTGTCATGGCAGTATGGCAGAATCTTGGTTTTTACATGGTCAATTATATCGCAGGAATCATTGCAGTTCCGGGGGAACTTCTGGAAGCGGCAAGAATCGACGGAGCAACATCTTTTCAGGTATTCCGCAAGATCACAATTCCGATGATCATGCCTGCAATCTCGATCTGTATGCTGACATCAATGACATTTGCGTTTAAATTATTCGATATTATCATGGTATTTACAAAGGGCGGACCTGCGAATTCAACTGTTTCCGTTGCATATAACATTTATAAGGAAGCTTTTGTTAACAGCAAATATGGTCTTGCTACTGCCAAATCTCTTGTATTTGTAGTGTTTGTTCTGATCATTACAGCAATTCAGATGAAGATTACCAAGAGTAAGGAGGTTGAGGCATAATGAAGAAGAAACCAAAGAACCTGCGGCAGGTGAATGCACTGACGATTATTATTTTTGTATGTGCGATATTTTGGCTGATGCCGCTGGTATTGATCTTTATAAACTCGTTTAAACCCTACAATGATATGCTGCAGGATTTCCTGGCTCTGCCCAAATCCTGGAGCCTGAAGATGTACATTGAGACCTGGACAAAATTCGGGTTCCCGTCTCTGATCTTTAACACATTGCTTTATACATTCTGTACGGTCATCCTGGTGGTGCTCATTGCGCCGATGGCAGCCTATAAGCTTGCAAGAACAAAAAACAGACTCAGCAAAGTATGCTTTGTTCTGATCATCATGCCAATGATGGTTCCGTTCCAGTCTTATATGATCACTTTGACAAGACTGGTTTCGAATGTGAAGCTGACAGGGACAAGAACCGGATATATTCTGGTAAGTGTAGGATTGTGTATGCCGTTGGCTGTATACATGATCCATGGATTTGTAAAAAATGTGCCTATCGATCTGGAAGAGTGTGCATGTATTGACGGTGCAGGTAAGATCCGTACCTATTTCAGCATTGTACTTCCGCTTCTGAAACCGATCCTTACTACGGTCGTTGTTTTGGATGCACTGGCAACCTGGAATGATATCATCACCAACCAGCTGATCGTTGGCGGAAACACAGTGGCAATGAATATCCAGAATGCACTGTACATGCAGTTTTCAGCACAGACAGCAGACTGGGAGCATGCGCTTCCTGGAATCGTAATGTCTATGATACCGAGTCTTATCTTCTTTGTTGTGATGCAGAAGCATATTGTAGGTGGTATTACTGCCGGCGCAGTAAAAGGCTGATTTTGGTGGTATAAGTAGTATAATATGAGATAATACTGGAAGGAGAACAGAACCTATGAAAGTTGGAGTTTTGATCGAATTTACAAGCAATACAGATATTGATGCAAAATTTGCTGAGTTGAAGGAAATGGGTGTGGACAGCTGCCAGCTGGTATGCTGGGATCGTCCAACACTTCACGATGATGCCATGGCAGAGGCTATCAATAAAGGACTGGAGAAATACGGGATCCATGTAACCGCATTCTGGTGCGGATGGGAAGGTCGCAGAGTCTGGGATTTTTATGAAGACAGCTGACGCTTGGCCTGATTCCGTCTGATTACAGAGTTGAGAGACTGAAGATGCTTATGGAAGGTTCTGACTTTGCGAAAAAAATCCATGTGACAGACCTGGCAACACACGTTGCTATATGCCGGAAAATCCATACGATCCGAAATACGAGGAAGTATTGGTTGCATGTAAGGCTATTGTGGAAAAATGCAAGGAAAACGGTCAGAACTTCCTGTTCGAAACAGGACAGGAAACTCCGGTAACATTAAAGCGTGCGATCCAGGATATTGAGAAAGCGGTCGGAAAAGGAAATGTGGGAATTAACCTTGATCCTGCAAACCTGATCATGTACGGAAAGGCAAACCCGGTAGATGCTCTGGAGGTTTTCGGTGAGTATGTTATGGGAATTCACGGAAAAGACGGAAAATATCCCACGGACGGACATCATCTGGGTGACGAAGTTCCTCTTGGTCAGGGAAAAGTAAATTATCCCGCATTTATTGCGAAGTTGAAAGAGATTGGTTATCAGGGAGATATTACCATTGAACGTGAGATTTCCGGTGAGGAACAGAAAAAAGATATCCGTATGGCCAAGGATCTTCTGGATAAATTAATCGCAGAATAAGAGCTGAGGAAAAAACTATGATTATTTATACAGGGAAAGATTATCAGGATGTAAGCAGAAAAGCAGCTAATATCATGTCTGCACAAATTATCATGAAACCGGATGCGGTTCTCGGGCTTGCCACGGGCTCCACACCGGTGGGCATGTATACACAGCTGGTAGAATGGTACAAAAAGGGGGATCTGGATTTTTCCAGGGTGACAAGCGTGAATTTGGATGAGTACAAGGGACTTTCCGGCGACAATGACCAGAGTTATCGCTATTTTATGGATCATAATCTCTTTGACCATGTAAATATTGACAAAGCACGGACTTTGTGCCTGACGGACTGGAAGAGGACAGCGATAAGGCATGTGCACAGTATAACGAAATCATCCGGCAAACCGGAGGTGTGGACATGCAACTGCTCGGTATCGGCGGGAACGGACACATCGGCTTCAATGAGCCGGGAGATGCCTTTGAAAAAGAAACTCATTGTGTGAATCTGACAGAAAGTACCATCAGAGCCAATTCAAGGTTTTTTGAAAGCATGGCTGAGGTCCCGAAACAGGCCTACACTATGGGAATCAGGAATATCATGGCTGCAAGAAAGATCCTTCTTGTGGCAACGGGAATATCCAAGGCAGAGGCCCTGTATAATTCCCTGTACGGACCGATCACACCGAGGGTTCCGGCATCTATCCTGCAGCTTCACCCGGATCTTACGGTTGTGGCAGATGAAGATGCACTGAGTATGATTCGCGAAAAAATTAAATAAAAATCCGGAATACAACTGCCGGATCAAAAAAGGATGGCTTCCGATTCCTGCCTGTGCAGGAACGGAGGGCCATCCTTTTTCTTTTTGCTGCTCAGTGGATTTCTTCACCGGCAGTTTTCTGTGCGGTTTTTATTTCATTGTAACAGTATTTGATGATAGATTTTCTGGTTATGATCCCGATGAAGGAGCCTGGTCATCTACCACCGGCACGAAGTTCTGATTAATGGCGCGATCCAGGAGGTCTTCCATATTAGAATCTGCATGGACTGGTTTGTAGGTGGCACGGCGTGGGATCGCCATGATCGGGATTCCCTCTGTTTCCTTGATGTCGTGAATATCTGCGCGGCGCATGCCCCAGAGGAGATCTCCCTCTGAGATAGTGCCGAGATATTTACCGTCCATGGTGAGGATAGGAATGCAGGAGTACTTGCGGTGCTCCATTTTTTCGAGGGTCTGGCGAAGAGTTTCATCCTCAAAGATGTAGGCTACTTCGCTTTTGGGAATCAGAAAAAACAGAATGTTCACGTTATTACCTCATTTCCGCAAAAATTATAAATAAATCTGTAAGCTGTTTTTAGAGAAGCTGAAGTCCGTGTGTCTCTGCAACATCTGTGATCTCCTTCGGCCAGAGAGAGACATGTACTTCTCCGATGTGTGCTTTACGAAGGAAGAACATACAGATCCTGGACTGTCCGATACCACCGCCGATGGTGTACGGAAGCTCTTTGTTCAGGATAGCTTTCTGGAATGGAAGTTCTCTTCGGTCATCACAGCCTGCTTCGGTGAGCTGGCGGTCAAGTGCGTCCTCGTCAACACGGATTCCCATTGATGAAAGCTCAAGGGCAATGTCAAGTACCGGATAGTACACGAGGATATCACCGTTCAGTTCCCAGTCATCATAGTCCGGGGCACGTCCGTCGTGGCGTTCGCCGTTGGTGAGGGTTTTGCCGACTTTCATAAGGAAGACAGCGCCTTTTTCACGGGTGATCCGATATTCACGTTCCTTCGGTGTGCAGTCCGGATACATGTCAAGAAGCTCCTGAGTTGTGATAAAGAAGATATCCTTTGGAAGGATCTCCTCGATGTAGTCATATTGTACAGCCATGTATTTCTCGGTTTTACGAAGGACACTGTAAATGGTGCGTACGGTTTCCTTGAGAGTTTCAATGGAACGCTCTTCTTTGGAGATGATCTTTTCCCAGTCCCACTGGTCTACGTAAACGGAGTGGATATTGTCCAGATCTTCATCCCGGCGGATTGCTATCATATCTGTGTAAAGACCTTCTCCGTGAGAAAATCCGTATTTTTTCAGTGCGTAGCGTTTCCATTTGGCAAGGGAGTGTACGATCTCGGCGTTGCTTCCTTCGATAGATTTGATATCAAAACTTACCGGGCGTTCTACACCATTAAGGTTGTCATTAAGGCCGGATTCCGGGGCTACAAATGTCGGGGCGGATACTCGGAGAAGGTTCAGCTTCTGTGAGAGTGTCTGCTGGAAGAAATCTTTTACTGTTTTGATCGCAATCTGTGTGTCATGGAGGTTCAGGTCTGCATGATAGGTTGCGGGAATCGTGATTGTATTCATTATCGGCTCCTCCTGATGATTTTTATGCTTATTGCTCTGTGGGGTATTATAGCAGAAAATGGGTGGAGTGGCAATATAATGAGAGGGGAAGTCTTTTGGGGTATCGTAGAAAAATACTGGGTATTAAATGCCTGGTGTGATATACTGAAAAAAGAATGCTTATGTTTACGATGGAAATATAAATATCCGTTTTAACGGATAGAATGGAGGGAGTTTATGGCAGGTGAAAGGTGTCAGGTTTGTGGGGTAAGGTTGTAAATGGCAGGTGTTCATTATGTGGGATGCCTTACAGAAATGATGAGGCGTTATATCATCTGAATGAGCCCCGGGAGGTACATTATAAACATGCTTCCGCCAAAGTGAGGGATATGATGCGGCGGTATGGACAGGCTGCTGATCAAACAACACAACATAACGGAAACGTAAACCGGAATACAAACGTAAACCGGAATACAAATGTGAACCGGAATACGAACGCGAACCGGAATACGAATGCAAGCCGCAATACAGATTTGAATCGGAATTCAGCCGGAAGCCGGAATACAGGTGCAGCAGCCGGACGTAAGACTGCTGCTGCAGATAATACCAGGAACAAAACAATGGTGGGCAGGAATCATATGGGAGTTTTAGATCAGGGGAAAAAACAGCAGAAAAAAGATCAGAAAAACAGCGGGGCAGGATGGATCATATGGATCATAGTGACACTGGCCATGCTGTTTCCTAAATTATGGGATTTCCTTGCAGACTGGATCGGAACGAATTTGTGAGAATATTTCAGCAGTGAGATCAGGCAGTGCTAAGTGTCTGTATTTTTGTGTATACAGAAATATCCCTTTTCTTTTCTTCTCAGCTGTGTTATACTCATGCCTAGCACAACATATAGATGAAAAACAATATATAGAGAATATAGGTACTATATATAGTATTTTAGCATAGCGGCTTATATATAGCACAGGGAGGGATGAGCAATGTTATATGTGATCAAAAAAGATGGGACAAGAGAGGAGTTTAATCCGCAGAAGATCGTGGCTGCCGTGAACAAATCCGCAGAGCGTATTCTTTATACTTTTTCAGACGAGGAGAAGGATTTTATCTGCCGTTTTGCCCAGGAGCATGCGGATTCCCTTGGAAAGAATGAGATCGAGATCCAGGAGATGCACAACATCGTGGAGGGGGCTCTGGAGCGTGTGAATCCGGCAGTTGCCAAGAGCTACCGTGATTATCGGAATTACAAGCTGGATTTTATCCATATGATGGATGATGTATATACCAAGAGTCAGGCAATCCGTTATATAGGTGATAAAAGTAATGCCAATACAGACAGTGCCCTTGTTGCCACGAAACGAAGCCTGATCTTTAATGAGCTGAACAAGGAACTCTATCGGAAGTTTTTTATGAACCGTAATGAGCTTCAGGCATGTAAGGACGGCTACATTTATATTCATGACCAGTCTGCACGTCTGGATACCATGAATTGCTGTCTGTTCGATGTGGCAGCTGTTTTAAGTGGCGGTTTTGAGATGGGCAATGTCTGGTATAACGAGCCGAAGACTCTGGATACAGCCTTTGATGTTATGGGGGATATCATTCTCAGTACAGCAGCACAGCAGTATGGTGGCTTTACAGTGCCGGAGGTTGATAAGATCCTGGCACCGTATGCAAAGAAAAGCTATGATAAATATATTTCCGAATTTATGAAATACTCGGATGAGAGCTGGAGTGGCCGCGAGGAGCGAGCTATTGAATATGCTCTTGATAAGGTCCGCAGGGATTATGATCAGGGATGGCAGGGAATTGAGTACAAGCTGAATACCGTCGGTTCTTCCAGAGGGGATTATCCGTTTGTTACGGTGACACTTGGTCTCGGAACCGAGCAGTTTGAGAAGATGTGCACGATTTCCCTTCTTGAGGTCCATCAGGGAGGACAGGGGAAGGCCGGACATAAGAAACCGGTACTTTTCCCGAAAATCGTATTCCTTTATGACAAGGAGATCCATGGTCCCGGAAAGTGTTGTGAGGATATTTTTGAGGCTGGTGTGGAGTGTTCCTCCAAGACTATGTATCCGGACTGGCTGTCTATGTCCGGTGCGGGATACATTTCCAGTATGTACAGGAAATACAAGAAGGTCATCAGCGATGGTGATGCCGTGCTTTCTTAAGTCCGTGGTATGAGCGTGGCGGTATGGAGCCGGCGGATGAGAATGATACGCCTGTTTTTGTGGGACGTTTTAACATTGGTGCGGTAAGTCTTCATCTTCCGATGATCCTTGCCAAGGCCAGAGCAGAGAGTAGAGATTTCTATGAGGTTCTGGATTTCTATCTGGAAATGATCCGTAACCTGCATATCCGCACTTACGAATATCTGGGACAGATGCGTGCATCCACCAACCCGCTTGCATACTGTGAAGGCGGTTTCTACGGCGGACATCTGAAACCGAATGAAAAGATCGGTAAGATTCTGAAGCTATGACAGCTTCCTTCGGTATCACAGCATTAAATGAGCTTCAGGAGCTTTATAATGGCAAATCTATTGCCGAGGATGGGGCGTTTGCTCTGGAAGTCCTGAAATATATCAATGACAAGGTAAATCAGTACAAGAAGGAAGACGGTTATCTTTATGCGATCTACGGAACACCGGCAGAGAGTCTCTGTGGCCTTCAGGTAGAGCAGTTCCGTAAGATGTATGGAATCATCGAGGGCGTTTCTGACAGACCGTATGTGAGCAACAGCTTTCATTGCCATGTAACAGAGGATGTGACTCCGATCGAGAAACAGGATCTGGAGGGACGTTTCTGGGAGCTCTGCAATGGCGGTAAGATACAGTATGTACGTTATCCGATCGGATACAACAAAGAAGCTATCCGTACGCTGATCCGCAGAGCCATGGATTTGGGATATTATGAGGGAGTGAACCTTTCTCTTGCATACTGTGACGATTGTGGACATGAGGAGCTGGAGATGGATATATGCCCTGTCTGCGGTTCCAGAAACCTGACCAAGATCGACCGTATGAACGGATATCTTTCCTACAGCCGTGTCCATGGAGATACCCGCCTGAATGAGGCGAAGATGGCTGAGATCGCTGAGCGAAAATCTATGTAAATGCTGACTGTCCGATCAACTGTGGAACAGTGATCGGACAGCCAGACGGTATAAAAAATATCCCGCAGAGCTGCCGGTAAGACCAGCAGCCGTCTGCGGGATATTTTCATGTAAAGTGAAGGTTCACATTTCACTTTGTATTCTGAGTCCGTAAAATGATTATTTAATGATAGTTCCGGTCTTCTCACGGTAGCCGTCTTTTGCATGGGCCATGTCTGTGATGATGGTACGGCGTCCGGTTCCCTTCTCCACAAAGGAAACACCTGCTTCGATTTTAGGAAGCATGGAGCCTGCCGCAAACTGTTTGCCGGCAATATATTTCTTGGCATCTTCTGTGGAAATAGTATCCAGATAAGATTCATGATCCGTATTATGGTCAAGGCTTACTTTCTCGACGCTTGTAAGGATCATCAGAGTGTCAGCGTTCAGTTCTTCTGCAAGAAGTCCTGCTGCCAGGTCTTTCTCGATGATGGCACTGGCACCATTCAGCTGAGTTCCCTGCTCAAGAACCGGGATTCCGCCGCCGCCTGCAGCAATGACGATCTGCTCTGCAGCAGAGAGGACCTTCACGGTTTCGATCTCTACAATCTTCTGTGGCTTCGGTGCTGCAAGGATACGTCGGTACTGGCCCTCGCCCACCTTTGTAACAAAGTTTCCTTTTTCTTCTTCAGCCTCGGCCTCTTCTGCGTTGAGAACACGTCCAATGATCTTCTCCGGCTCTGCGAATGCTTCATCGTATGGATCGATGACAACCTGTGTCAGAACTGTGCTGACCGGTTTGTAGATTCCTCTGGAGATAAGCTCGGCACGAATGGCGTTCTGAAGGTCATAGCCGATATAACCCTGACTCATGGCGGAACATACGGACATTGGTGCAAATGTATAATCAGGATGTGCCTTACCGAATTCATTCATTGCGGTGTGGATCATCCCTACCTGCGGACCGTTGCTGTGGGAGATCACCACGCGGGTTCCCTCCTCTACCAGATCTGCGATTACCTTCGCTGCGAGTTTTGTAGCTGTTTTTTGCTCTGGAAGTGTGGTGCCAAGTGCCCGGTGCCTAATGCAACTACTACGGTTTTTTCGCTCATAGGAAATACCTCGTTTCTCTTTAAAATTGGAATGAAATCAGTTACTGTATCCAGTAACGAGTATTATATTTTATTATAAAAGACCTATGTGGGAAATGCAATAGAAAATCGAGTGTTTTCCAAGACCGAAAAAACTGTCATTGTTGTTCACTGGTAATATTCCGCGAGGTGTTTTTTGTGAGCGAAGGTCACAGAAAACCCGAGGCATACCGCACGAATTTACGCGATCAGCATAAATTCTGTGCATCTCGAAGTGTGTTACTGAGAACAGTGTGAACAGCAACAAACCGCCTGATTCGGTCAGACGGTTTGCTTCTTACTATTTTTTGAGGGGGGAGATAGAGAGTGGTTTTTCATCTATCCAATACCTATTATATAGAGAAAATATGTTTAAAATATGTCGTTAATCTAAAAGAAATGGAAAATTTATAAAGAAAGTTTAAACAAACTTTATAATTTTTATATCCGGTTGCACATGGTCTGGGAATGTGATACATTGAAAAAGTCTTGATCCTGCATTCTGCGGGATCTGTTCACGCATCGTTTCGATGCAGAAATCCATTTTATTTTATCGAAAAAACACTGATCATGCACCATTTGCCGGGGAGGGATGCCTTTGTCTGTGGAAAAGTAAGTTTCTGTAAAAAAAACATGTGTATAAGAAATGCCAGATCAGGCAGAAATGAGGAAGAGCCATGAAAAACAGAATATGGAAACAGATGAAGAAAGTCGGAATTGTGACAGTGCTGACAGGAGTCATGCTGGGAGGAACAATAGAACCGAAGCTGATCCTGGGAGCAGATTTTTTGCCGGGACAGGCACCGTTTATCGATCAGAGTGTGTTCTGGAAAGATAGAGAATCAGGACAGGCGGAGCTTGGAATCCGGATCCGCGGCTTGAATGAATGGCTGTCCGGGAGAAGGTTTTCGGAGGATAAGGAGAAAAATGAGAAGTGGGACGATGAACTTCAGGAGACTGAAGATCCATCGGTGGAGAAGGAAGAAGAGACAGAACAGGAACTGCCGGAGGATGACTGGCAGAAGGAAGAAGAGACAGAACAGGAGCTGCCAGAGGATGACTGGCAGAAAGAAGAAACAGAACAGGAGCTGCCGGTGAATAAGGTTGTGGAAGGAATCGGAATAGAAATGGAGGAAGGATATGAGCACGTGGAGCAGCTGGCATCCGGGGAAACAGTACAGCCGGAGGATGAAGAGCAGGAGAAAACGGGTCCGCTCACACCGGAAGGAACGGCGTCCGGAGAAGAAAATGTAGGTGACGAAGAGGAATATGAGTCTGAGGAGATTCAAAAACTGACGCTGGTTACGTATATTTCTGAGTATTTTGTTCCGGAAACGGATTCTGTCCCGAAAAATATGGCTGCACAGCAGATTTCTGTAAGAAGCCAGAGTGGTGAAGCTACAGAGATCACAAAGCTGAAAATCATGCTGAACGTGGAACAGGACGGGCAGGATGAGATCTTTTTCCGGATCCCGCTGATCCTGCGTCAGGAATACCGTTTTCCGGCAGAGAAAAGCAGTTATCCTGTGACTCAGGAGGAACCGCTTCAGAAGGACTGTACCGGTGCGGGAACCTTTCTCCTGACAGAAGAAAACGGGGAAGAGCTGGTGATCGCAGAGGGGATCTCGCCTATGCTGGACGTGGAGGCTGCAGAGGCTGATATGGAATTGTCGGTAACTGCACAGAATGAAAAAATGAAAGCAGGGCAGACCATCCGTTATCAGGTGGAGATCGCTAATACAGGAAAACTGGATCTTGCAGATATCCGTCTGACCAGCAGCCTTTCCTGCCCTAAGATCCGGCAGATGTGGGAAGATGCAGAAGGCCTTCTGACAGAAGGGGCCGTGGCGGAATTTGCGGAATTAAAAGCCGGAGAGAGCAGGAACTTTTATGTACAGGCGCCGCTTCTGGATGAACAGGAAAAAGATCTGGAGCACCAGGTGGAAGCAGAGGCCAGGGTGAAGGGCAGAGCGGCGGAGGTGATCCGGAAGAATGCCACCACTATAAATAGTCTGGAGACACTGAAGGCGGATCTTTCTGTAAAGAAAACTGCAGACAAAGAAACCGCTGCACCGGGTGAGACTGTGACCTATCAGATCTGTATCGTGAATACCGGTGAAAAAACGCTTCATTCGGTTGTGGGAACGGAGCGCTTTCAGGCGGCTGGGATCCATGCACAGTTTCTGGAGCAGGAAGGTGTAACGCTCAACAGCAGCCGTACAAAGGCAATGATCCAACAGATCCCGCCGGGAGAGGCAGTTTCTCTTCAGGCCGTGGTGAAGATCCCGGAAAAAACAGCGGATCAGAAGCTTTTTAACCAGGTGACGGTCACAAGCCAGGAAACTGGAGAGCGATTGATGGAGGCCTCCGCTTCTGTCATAGTAAAAGGAAAGATAACCGTTACGCCGGAAGAAAGACTTTATGTGCAAAGTGATGACCAGGATCCGGCTTCCGGTCAGACACAGATGGCAAGAGCAGCGTCCACACATCCGAAGACAGAAGATGATACAAGGACGGATCTGTGGACTCTTCTGGCAGTGACAGCCTTGGTGACTGTGCTGGGCGGTATCTGGCTCCGGAAAAATATGCGGATATTTATGAGAAAAGCTGATGTTACTGAGAACGGAGTGAACGGTAACAAGCTGACATTTTACAAGGCGGCCGTGCCTCAAAGAAACGTTGAAAACAGGGGGGAGGTGTGCTATTCTATATGGTATGTACAGAAAACAAAAATAGTATATTTCCCGCCTCCGGTGTGCTGCCCGTCAGAACGGAAAAAGGGAAAATGGAGGAGAAAAATGAATCTTTTATCCTTATTGGAACATCTTGAATACAAATGCCTTCAGGGAAGTACAGAGCAGGAGGTTTCTTCTGTTGTATATGATTCCCGCAAAGTAGAAGAAGGGAGCCTTTTTATCTGCATCAGAGGTGCGGTCGTGGATGGACATAAATTTATACCTGATGTTGTGGCAAAGGGTGCGAAGACACTCATCGTGGAAGAAGCGGTGGAGGTACCGGAGGATGTGACAGTGATCCAGGTAGAGGATACCCGTTACGCCATGGCCTTTATTTCAGCAGCATGGTTCGGACATCCGGCAGAAAAGCTCAAAACCATCGGTATCACCGGAACCAAAGGAAAAACAACTACAACCTATATGGTGAAATCGATCCTTGAGAATGCCGGATATAAGGTTGGTCTGATCGGAACCATCGAGGCTGTTATCGGGGAGAAGCATATCCCGGCAGCCAACACGACACCGGAATCCTATATGGTACAGAAATATTTTCATGATATGGTAGAAGCAGGCTGCGATGCGGTCGTTATGGAGGTTTCCTCACAGGGACTGATGCTTCACAGGACTCAGGGATTTGTGTTTGATTTTGGAATTTTCACAAATATTGAACCGGATCATATCGGACCGAATGAGCACAAGGACTTTGATGATTATCTGCACTGCAAATCCATGCTTCTCAGGCAGTGTAAGGTGGGTATCGTAAATCGTGACGATGAACACTTTGACCGCATAATCGAAGGCCATACCTGTAAACTTGAAACCTATGGATTTTCCGAAAAAGCAGATCTCCGTGCAGAGGACGCCAGACTCGTTGGAAGAAAGGGATATCTGGGAATTTCCTATCATGTTAAGGGACTTATGGATTTTCCTGTGGAGATTGATATTCCAGGTAAGTTCAGCATTTACAATTCTCTGACTGCCATTGCCATCTGCCGTCATTTTAAAGTATCCGAGGAGAATATCATCAAAGCTCTGAAGGTGGCCAGGGTCAAAGGCCGTATTGAGATGATCAAGGTATCTGACGAATTCACGTTGATGATTGATTATGCACATAATGCCATGGCGCTGGAGAGTCTTCTCGGAACACTGAAGGAATATGACCCGCACAGACTGGTATGCCTGTTTGGCTGTGGCGGAAACCGTTCCAAGCTGCGTCGTTATGAGATGGGTGAGGTTTCCGGAAAGATGGCAGATCTGACCATCATCACTTCGGATAATCCGCGAGATGAGGATCCACAGGCCATCATCGATGATATCAAGATCGGAATGGCAAAAACAGACGGAAAATATGTAGAGATCCCGGATCGTAAAGAGGCGATCGCCTATGCGATCCATCATGGTGAGCCGGGAGATATCATCGTCCTTGCCGGAAAGGGCCATGAGGATTACCAGGAGATCAAGGGAAAGAAATATCCCATGGATGAGCGCGTACTGATCCGGGAGATCCTGGAAGAAGATCAGAAAGCGTAAATGGATGATCTATGCAGATGTGATCATTGATATTTCTCATGAAAAGCTGGACCGGGATTTTCAGTATCGTGTACCTGAGGAGCTGGTGCAGGCAATAAAACCCGGAGTTGTGGTCACAGTGCCTTTCGGAAAGGGAAATACCCTTCGGAAAGGCTATGTGACCGGAATCTCCGGAACGGCAAAATATGATGCGTCAAAGATCAAGGAGATCCGGGGAGTGTCCACAGACAGTGAGACAACAGAATCCCGGCTGATCGCACTTGCGGCCTGGATGAGGGAGACCTATGGTTCCACCATGATCCAGGCACTGAAAACAGTTCTGCCTGTAAAAGACAAGGTCCGTGCAAAAGAGAAAAGGCTGATTTTTTTTACAGGAAAAAAGGAAGAGGGTCAGGCACTTCTTGGCAAGCTGGAAGGCAGCCGCTTTAAAGCACGTGAGCGGTTTCTTCGGGCAATCCTGGAAGCCGGGAGCCTGGATTATACTTATGCCTCCAAAGAACTTGGAGCCGGCATTTCCGTTCTTGATTTTTTTTGAAAAAAAAGGTCTGATAACCATTGAAAGTCAGGAAATGTATCGCATTCCCGAGGGGCTCGGCCTGGTGAAGGAGAACATGGAACTGAGTCTGAATCAGGAACAGCTTTTGGCAGCAGAGCAGATCTTTCGGGAATGGCAGGAGCCGGACCCAAGGCCTGCACTTCTTTTCGGAGTGACCGGAAGCGGAAAGACCCAGGTTTATATGCGCCTGATCCAGAAGGTACTGGAGGAGGGAAAACAGGCGATCGTGCTGATTCCTGAGATCGCGCTTACTTATCAGACAGTCAGGCGTTTTTATGCCATGTTCGGAGATAAGGTTTCGGTTCTGAACTCCAGACTTTCCCAGGGAGAACGCTATGATCAGTTCAAAAGAGCAAAACGTGGTGAGATCCAGGTGATGGTAGGACCCAGATCCGCACTGTTCACACCGTTTTCAGATCTGGGACTGATCGTTATCGACGAAGAGCATGAACCCACCTACAAAAGTGAGAATACGCCAAGGTACCATGCACGTGAGACTGCCATTGAGAGGGCGCGGATGGAACATGCCCGTGTGGTCATGGGATCAGCCACTCCGTCATTGGAAGCTACAGTCATGCCTGTGACGGAGAATATCTTCTGGTAAAGTTAAATGCACGTTATGAGGAAAGACCGCTTCCACAGGTATCAATCGTGGATCTTCGGGAAGAATTAAAGAAAGGGAACCGCTCGGTGCTGAGTCTGGAGCTGAAGAAGGATCTGGAGCAGGTACTTGAAAGAAGAGAACAGGCCATGCTGTTTCTGAACCGGAGAGGATATGCGGGCTTTGTTTCCTGCAGAGCCTGCGGTCACGTTATGAAATGTCCCCACTGTGATGTATCTCTAAGTGAACACAATGGCAATCGTCTGATCTGTCATTACTGCGGCTATGAGACTGTGAAACCGGAAATCTGTCCGTCCTGTGGTTCACCGCACATTGGTGGATTTAAGGCAGGAACCCAGCAGATCGAGAAGGTCATTGAAAAAGAATTCCCGAAAGCCAGGTACTTCGAATGGATTTTGATACCACAAGGACCAAGGACAGCTATGAGAAGATCCTGGCTTCTTTTGCAAAGCATGAGGCAGATATTCTGGTGGGGACCCAGATGATCGTCAAGGGACATGATTTTCCGAATGTGACCCTGGTAGGAGTGATCGCAGCAGATCTTTCGCTGAATATGGATGACTATCACTGCGGGGAGCGTACATTCCAGCTTCTGACTCAGGCAGTTGGACGTTCCGGCAGAGGGAACCGCCCGGGGCAGGCGGTGATCCAGACATATCAGCCGGAGCATTACAGTATCCAGGCTGCGGCTATTCAGGATTATGAGAAATTTTATAAAGAAGAAATGGGGTATCGGATGCTTCTGGACTATCCGCCGGCAGCCATATGATGACTGTTTTTGGCGCCTGCCAGGATGAAGAACTTCTGAAAAATGCCATGTACTATATAGAAGTTTTTATCCGCAGGGTAAGTCCGAAGGAAGAGCTTCACATGATCGGACCTGCAGCTGCATCGGTAGGTAAGGTAAAGGATGTTTATCGTCAGGTGATCCATCTGAAGCACAGGGATATCTGTTTTCTCACAGCAGTCAGAGAGAAGCTGGAGAAATATATAGAGATAAATTCCGGATTCCGGAAAATATACATTCAATTTGATATGAATTAAAGGAGAAGAAAAATGGCACTTAGAACAATCCGTGTACAGGGGGATTCTGTACTGACAAAAAAATCCCGGACAGTAGACAAAATGACACCGAGGATCGGGGAACTGATCACAGATATGCTGGATACCATGTATGATGCAATGGGTGTTGGCCTCGCCGCACCACAGGTAGGAATCCTGAAACGTATCGTTGTCATCGATGTAGGCGAGGGCCCGATCGTGCTGATCAATCCGGAGATCCTTGAGACAAGCGGCGAGCAGACCGGTGACGAGGGATGCCTGAGCGTTCCTGGAATGGCAGGACAGGTAACACGTCCGAACTATGTGAAGGTAAAAGCACTTGATGTAAATATGGACGAACAGATCTACGAGGGAGAGGGCCTTCTGGCAAGAGCGTTCTGTCATGAGATCGACCATCTGGATGGAAAAATGTATACAGAGCTTGTGGAGGGAGAACTTCACAAGGTGACTTATGATGAAGAAGACTAAAGGCGGGATACTATGAAGATTATTTATATGGGAACTCCTGACTTTGCGGTGGCGCCTCTTGCAGCACTGGCAGAGAACGGATATGAAGTGGAGGCTGTGATCACACAGCCGGACAAACCGAAGGCAGAGGCAAAACTATGATGCCTACTCCTGTAAAAGAAGAAGCACTGAAACATGGGATCCCGGTACTGCAGCCGGTGAAGGTAAGAGATCCTGAATTTGTGGAAGAACTGAAAAATCTTGCACCGGACATCATCATTGTTGCGGCATTCGGACAGATCATTCCAAAGAGCATCCTGGATATGCCGAGATTCGGATGCATCAATATCCATGCATCTCTGCTTCCTAAATATCGTGGAGCTGCACCGATCCAGCAGGCGGTGATCGATGGTGAAAAAGAATCCGGTGTTACCATTATGCAGATGGGAACCGGTCTGGATACCGGTGATATGATTTCCAGGATCGTGGTTCCGCTTGCCAAAGATGAGACAGGTGGAAGCCTGTTTGATAAGCTCGCACAGGCAGGTGCAGAGCTTCTGGTACAGACTTTACCGTCCATTTTTGACGGAACTGCAACCCGCGAGAAACAGCCGGAGGAGAGTCCGACACCATATGCTGCCATGATCTCCAAAAAAATGGGACTTCTGGATTTCAGCAAAAATGCGAAAGAACTGGAGCGTCTGGTAAGAGGTCTTGATCCATGGCCAAGCGCTTTTACCTTTATCAATGGAAAAACATTGAAGGTCTGGAAGAGCTCTGTTCTGGAAAAACAGGCACATGAAGCACCTGGAACTGTAATAGCCGCTGACAAAGGAGGAATCCAGGTGGCATGCGGCCAGAAGGTACTCGTGCTCCATGAAGTGCAGCTGGAAGGCAAAAAACGCATGGAGGCGGATGCGTTCCTCCGGGGATATCCGTTGAAACCAGGAGACATGTTCAGAGATTCCAGGGAGTGATGAGTTATGTACGGATATGGTTATTACGGATGGGGAATGGACCTACGATTCTTTTACTTGTGATCGGAATGCTTCTTTCTCTTGCGGCATCCGCAAAGCTGCGCAGTACCTTTGCAGTCTATAAAAAGGTCCGGAGTCATTCTGGCATCACCGGTGCGGAAGCTGCGCAGAGAATCCTGAGAGCAGCAGGGATCACAGACGTACAGGTGGTTCCGATCCGCGGAAGTCTTACGGATCACTATGATCCGAGAACGAAAACGGTTTCCCTTTCAGAAGATATTTATGGAAGAAATTCTCTGGCGGCTGTGGGGGTGGCAGCACATGAATGTGGCCATGCGATCCAGGATGCGATCAATTATGCACCACTGAATATCCGTTCAGCCATTGTACCTGCCGCAAATATTGGTTCCCAGCTTTCATGGCCGCTGTTTATCGCAGGGCTGATCTTTTCCATTGATCCGCTGGTAACTCTGGGAATTGTTTTGTTTTCACTGGCAGTACTGTTTCAGCTGGTGACACTTCCGGTTGAGATCAATGCGTCTTCCAGAGCGCTTAAAATGCTGGAAAGTACAGGTATCTTAGGTGTAGATGAAAAAAAGGGTGCAAGAAAAGTACTTACAGCGGCAGCGCTTACCTATGTGGCAGCTCTGGCGGCATCCATTCTGCAGCTTCTGAGACTGATTATCCTTGCAGGAGGTAGAGATCGTGATTAGCAGCGGAGTAAATACCAGAGAACTGATCCTTGAGATCCTGTTACAGATCGAGGAGGAGGGGGAGCACAGCCATATTGCGATCCGGAATGCGCTTTCCAAATATCAGTTTCTTCCGAAACAGGAACGTAGCTTTATTACAAGAGTATGTGAGGGAACCCTGGAATACAGGATCTATATTGATTATGTCATTGATTCTTTTTCCAAGGTTTCTGTAAACAAGATGAAACCGCAGATCCGCGAGATCCTGAGAAGTGCGGTATATCAGCTGAAATTTATGGACAGTGTTCCGGACAGTGCAGTATGCAATGAAGCGGTAAAGCTGGCACAGCGAAAAGGCTTTTATAATCTAAAGCCCTTTGTCAACGGGGTGCTCCGTACGATCGCAAGAGAGATCGGCGATCTGGAGCTTCCTTCCAGGGAAGAAAACGAAGTCCGTTATCTTTCCGTGAAATATTCTATGCCGGAATATCTGGTAGAAAAATGGAAAGCAGCCTACGGAGTGAAGACTACGGAGAAGATCCTGGAGGATTTTCTGACAGAAAGACCGATCACAGTACGGTGCCGTACTCATAAGGCGTCTCTGAGAGAGATCGTCACCAGTTTGAAGTCTCAGGGAGTGACAGTAGAACAGGCTCCTTATCTTCCCTATGCACTGAAGATTTCTGATTACAATCATATTTTGACACTTGAGACCTTCCTTCAGGGAAAGATCCTGGTGCAGGATGTAAGCTCTATGCTTGTAGCGGAAGCTGCAAGTCCGAAAAAAGGCGACCATATCATCGACATGTGCGCTGCACCAGGTGGGAAAAGCATCCATGCGGCAGACAAAATGGGGGATTACGGAAATGTGGATGCCAGAGATGTAAGTCAGTATAAGGCAGATCTTATCAAAGAAAACATCCACAGGACCGGAGTGATCAATGTGGAAGCCAGAGTTCAGGATGCAACGGTATATGATCCGGATTCCGAACAGGCTGCGGATATTGTGATCGCGGATGTACCGTGCTCCGGTTATGGAGTTATCGGCAAGAAACCGGAAATCAAATACCGGGCAACTCCGCAGAAACAGGAAGAGATCGTAATGCTCCAGAGAATGATCCTGGATAAGGCTGCAAAGTATGTGAAACCGGATGGAACGCTGATCTTCAGCACATGTACCATTGCCCGGGAAGAAAACGAAGAAAATGTATTATGGTTTTTAAAGAATTATCCGTACCGGCTGGAAAGCCTGGATCCGTATATTCCGGAGGAACTGCACTGTAAATCCACGAAGCTTGGCTATCTGCAGCTTCTGCCGGGAATACATAAGACAGATGGATTCTTTATTGCCAGATTCAGAAGGAAATAACAGAAAATGACAGATGTAAAATCCATGACCATGGAGGAATTGAAGGAATTCATGACAAAGATCGGTGAAAAGCCTTTCCGGGCGAAACAGATCTATGCATGGCTTCACCAGCAGCTGGTTACCTCCTGGGATGAAATGACAAATCTTTCCAAAAGCCTCAGGGAAAAGCTTTCGGCTTATCCGATCACAGCGCTGACCCAGGCAGATGTAAGGATCTCAAAAATTGACGGAACCAGAAAATATCTGTTCCGGCTGGAAGATGGAAATGTGATCGAGAGTGTTCTCATGCGGTATCACCACGGAAATTCTGTGTGCATTTCTTCTCAGGTGGGCTGCCGTATGGGATGCAGATTCTGTGCATCTACCATCGGAGGACTGACAGATGCCTGAAGCCGTCGAGATGCTGGATCAGATCTACCGTATCCAGGCAGATACCGGTGAACGTGTGGCCAATGTAGTTGTGATGGGAACCGGTGAGCCGATGGATAATTATGACAATCTTGTCCGTTTTGTCCGGATCCTTACCGACGAAAACGGTCTTGGGATCAGTCAGAGAAATGTGACGGTTTCTACCTGCGGGATCGTGCCGAAGATGTATGATCTGGCTGAAGAAAAGCTTCAGATCACTCTGGCACTTTCCCTTCATGCTCCAAATGATGAAAAACGACAGGAACTGATGCCGATCGCGAATAAGTATTCCATGGATGAGGTTCTGGATGCCTGCAGAAATTATTTTGACAAAACAGGCCGAAGGATCACCTTTGAGTACAGTCTTGTAGCTGGCGTCAACGACAGTGAAGAAGATGCGAGACAGCTGGCAGGCCGTATAAAAGGCATCAATTGCCATGTAAATCTGATTCCGGTCAATCCCATCAAGGAACGCTCCTATGTGAGGTCTACTCGACAGGCTGTGGAGAATTTCAAAATAAAACTTGAAAAATACGGAATTAATGTTACTATTAGAAGGGAAATGGGCAGCGATATCGACGGTGCCTGTGGACAGCTAAGAAAAAGTTACATGGAAAAAACAGAAAGCGAGAAGTGACATGAGGATATACTCAGCTACTGATGTAGGGCAGAAGCGGAAGATGAATCAGGATTACGTGTTTGCATCTGAAGGTCCGGTTGGAAATCTGCCTAATCTTTTCACAGTCGCGGACGGAATGGGCGGACATAACGCCGGTGACTATGCATCCTCACATGCAGTACGGATCCTTGTGGATGAAATCCGTGAAGATGCGGATTACAATCCTGTGAAGGTTATTCGTCATGCGATCGAAGCTGCGAACACGGAGATCAGAAACCGTGCGCAGGAAGACGAAAACCTCCGGGGCATGGGAACCACTATGGTGGTGGCGACTATTGTAGATCAGTATGCCTATGTAGCCAATGTGGGTGACAGCCGTTTATATGTGATCCAGGACGGGATCCGCCAGGTCACCAGAGATCATTCCCTGGTACAGGAAATGGTGAGAATGGGCGAGATCAGCGAAGCGGAAGCACGGAATCATCCGGATAAGAACATCATTACAAGGGCACTTGGCGCAGAGAAAACGGTGGATGTGGATTTCTTTGATCTGAAACTTGAAAAAGGATGTACGATCCTGATGTGTTCAGACGGTCTCAGCAATATGGTTGAAGATGAGAAGATCCAGGAGATCATATCCGATCCGGAAGCAGATATTGATCAGAAGGGCAGTGCGCTCCTTCGGGAAGCAAATCAGAATGGTGGTAAGGATAATATTGCAGTCGTACTGGTAGAGCCATTCACGAATGAGGTGGAAGCATGTTGAAGACGGGAATGATCATAGCCGAGCGCTATGAGATCGTAGGAAAAATCGGAACTGGCGGAATGGCAGATGTCTATAAGGCTATGGACCATAAGCTGAACCGTTTTGTTGCCGTGAAGGTCCTGAAACCGGAGTTTCGGGAAGACACCACGTTTATAAAGAAATTCAGAAGTGAGGCCCAGGCGGCAGCTGGTCTTACACATCCGAATATCGTCAATGTATTTGACGTAGGAGATGACGGCGGTGTTTATTACATTGTTATGGAACTGATCGAGGGTATCACTCTGAAGGAATACATCTCCAAGAAGGGAAAGCTTTCCATTAAAGAGGCTACAAGTATCGCAATCCAGGTTTCTATGGGTCTGGAGGCGGCACACAGCCATGGTATCGTTCACAGAGATGTGAAACCTCAGAATATCATTATTTCCACAGATGGTAAAGTAAAGGTGACAGACTTTGGAATTGCCAGAGCTGCATCTTCCAATACGATCAGCTCCAATGTAATGGGATCTGTACATTACAGCTCACCTGAGCAGGTGAGAGGCGGATACAGCGATGAGAAGAGCGATATCTATTCTCTTGGAATCACACTGTATGAGATGGTCACAGGAAGAGTTCCTTTTGACGGAGATACCACTGTGGCGATCGCTATCAAGCATCTGCAGGAAGAGATGGTCCCGCCAAGTGTGTATACACCGGACCTTCCGTACAGTCTGGAGCAGATCATTCTGAAATGTACACAGAAAAGTGTAGATCGTCGTTACAGCCGTATGGAGGATGTGATCGCAGACCTGAAGCATTCTCTGATCGATCCCCAGGGTGATTTTGTAAGGCTTACTACAGTTGACAACGATGCCAAGACGGTTGTGATCTCAGAAGAAGAGCTTGGTGAGATCAAACATACACCGAAGCAGATCACAAAACCGGAGATCACCGCACTTGAGGAAGAAAAATACGACGATAACGATTACGATGATGCAGAGGAAGAATACAGACCGAGATCCGAGCATAGATCCGGAAAGAAAAAGAAGCATCATGGTTCCGGAAGAGGCCTGACGATTGCGGCACTGATCGGAGGTGCAGTCCTTCTGATCGTTCTTGTGGTAGTGCTTGGACGTGCCGCAGGACTGTTTGGAACCGGCAGCAGCGGAGCTGCAGACAGCAGCAAGGCAGAAGCGAAGCAGGAATCAGCAGCTGACGGTCTGGCAACTGTTCCTAATCTTGTAGGCAAGACAGAGGAAGAGGCTAAAACACTTGCAAACGATGCACATCTGGGTGTCCAGATGGCCGGTGAGGAGGCATCCGATCAGGAAAAAGGCAGGATCTCCCGTCAGGAGACAGCGGCAGGAACACAGGTTGAAGCCAATACAACTGTGAAATACTGGGTAAGCACCGGAACAGCACAGGTTACGATCCCGGATGTAAGCAGCGATAAAGGCGTTGAAGCACAAAGAACGCTTGAAGATTTAGGATTACGAGTGAATGTCCAGAAAGAGTATAGTGAAACTGATGTAAACGAACAGGGTGAAGTTTGTGCTTTAGTAGAACCAGGGTATGTTTATAGTGTAGAACCTGCGGAAGGTACATCTGTGCAGGTGGGATCAACGGTTACTTTAACAATAAGTCGTGGTCAAGATTTTGGCGCTAATGCGTCAGTGCCAAGTGTTGTGGGAATGACCAAAGATGATGCACTTACTACTTTAGGCAAGTTTATTGATATTCAGATTACAGAACAGCAGAGCCCAGAACCAGCAGGTACAGTTATCGCACAGAGCCCAGAAGTTAGCGCAGATGAGGATACAATAGCAGATCCGGATGATCCAATTTATCTTACCATCAGCTCCGGTGACCAGGCTCCATCCACAGATAGTACAGCATCTACAGATAGTACAGCATCTGCAGATAGTACAGCATCTACAGACAGTACAGCATCTACAGACAGCACAGCATCTGCGGACAGCACAGTATCCACAACTACATCTACAGCAGATGTCAATGCAAACACAGGCTGGAAATGTACACAGACACTGGATACCCCGTCCGGTTACAATGGAGGCGCGATCCGTCTGGAACTGATCCAGGACGTAAACGGTGAGCCTAAGGCATCCACCATCATCGACGGACAGAATATCAGCTTCCCGTATCAGCTTGATATCTCAGGTGCTGAGGGCGTTACCTCAGGAACCATCTATCTCTATGAAGAGGTAGACGGGGATTATCAGCAGCTTGGAACCTACACGGTTACATTCAAGAAAGCTGAGTGATCATGCAGGGAAAGATAATCAAAGGTATTGCCGGATTCTACTACGTATATGCAGAAGACGGTAATACATATGAATGCAGAGCCAAGGGAATTTTCCGTAAGGATAAATTCAAGCCTCTGGTAGGTGACAATGTGGACATTACAGTTCTGGATGAAAAGGAACTGGAGGGAAGTGTGACGGAGATCCACAAGCGGAAGAATTCTCTGATCCGTCCGGCTGTGGCCAATGTAGATCAGGCACTGGTGATCTTTGCCATGGATAATCCGAAGCCGAACTTCATGCTTCTGGATCGTTTCCTCATTATGATGGAGAGGGAAGGTGTTCCGGCAGTCATCTGTTTTAACAAAAAAGATCTGGCAACAACGGAAGAGCTGGAATTTCTCTATGAAACATACCAGAGCTGCGGCTATCAGGTGATCCTGTCAAGTGCCTGAAGGGAGAAGGACTCGACGAGATCGAAGAAGTGCTTCAGGGCAGGACAACTGTGGTTGCCGGCCCATCCGGCGTGGGAAAATCTTCTCTTACGAATTCCCTTCAGGAAGAAGTGGAGATGGAAACCGGTGAGATCAGCCGTAAGCTGAAACGGGGAAAACATACCACGCGCCATGCACAGATCATACCGGTGGCACAGGATACATTCCTTGTGGATACGCCGGGATTTTCCTCCTTATATATTGAAAATATGGAGGAGCAGGAACTGAAGGATTACTTTCCGGAGTTCCGAAGATATGAAGGACAGTGCCGCTTTCAGGGGTGCCGTCACATACATGAACCGGGCTGCGCCGTTAAGGAAGCCCTTGAGAACAATGAGATCAGCAGGCTCCGATATGAAGATTATCTGGAGCTGCACCAGGAATTAAAAGAGAAAAGGAGATACTGAGTCATGGAATACCGATTGTGCCCGTCGATCTTATCAGCAGATTTTAACAGACTGGGAGAACAGATTAAGATTCTGGAAAAGGAAGGCGTTGAATATCTGCATATTGATGTTATGGATGGAGATTTTGTTCCCAGCATTTCTTTTGGAATGCCGGTGATCAAATCGATCCGGAAAGAATCTAACATGTTTTTCGACGTACATTTGATGGTAACAGAACCGGAAAGATATATCCGCGATTTTGTAGAATGCGGAGCAGATTCTATTACTGTACATGCGGAGGCATGTGAGGATCTGGAGCGTACACTGGAGCAGATCAGGGCAGCAGGGGTAAAGGCGGCAGTTTCGATCAAGCCATCCACACCGGTAAATGACATCAGCCATCTTCTTGAAGATGTGGATATGGTGCTGATAATGACTGTTCAGCCAGGATTTGGTGGACAGAAATACATGGACGAATGCACAGAGAAGATCCAGGAGCTTCGTGAGCTTATTGATGAAGAAGAGCTGGATGTTGATATCCAGGTAGATGGTGGTATCAATGATGATACACTGGAGACGGTTATGCGTGCCGGTGCAAACCTCATGGTCGCAGGTTCCTGGGTATTTAAGGGCGATGTGGCAGCCAATGTAAGACACATTACAGAAAAAATCCACAATATCAAAAAAGAGCTGGACTGAAAATGATCGATACAATAATAATCAGCGGGGGCAATATCCAGAATGGTTTTGCCCTCGATTTTTTAAAAAAAAAGAATAGAAGAAAGCCGAGGAGAGAAAATCACTCTTGTTGCTGCAGATAAGGGGATGGAATGGTTTATGAAAAACCGGGAATTTATTCCAGATCTTGCAATTGGGGATTTTGACAGTCTTTCCGAAGAAGGCCAAAAATATATGGAAAGCCTGAAGGGACTGGAGATCATCAGGCTGAAGCCAGAGAAGGATGATTCGGATACACAGTCTGCGGTAAACCAGATGATCCGCAAGGGTGCAAAGGATATCCTGATCCTGGGAGCTACCGGCACAAGGCTGGATCATGTGCTGGCGAATCTGGGACTGCTTTCCATGGGTAAGGAACAGGGCGTTCGTATTGCGATCGCAGATCAGTGGAATTATATCACACTTGCAGAAAGCGGAACCATACTGCACAGAGAGGAGCAGTTTGGAAAATATGTTTCATTCTTTACTGTGGGAGGTGATGTGACAGGCCTCACTCTGAGGGGATTTAAGTATCCGCTGAACGGATATCATCTGACAGTAGAAGACAGTGGCCTGACCGTCAGCAATGAGATTTCGGAAGAAACCGCAGAGATCCTGTATGAAAGCGGGCAGCTTCTGATGATCATGTCCAGGGACTGACAGTAACAACAAATGCCTCACAGTTGCGATTTCAGGCTGTGTATGGTAATATGGGACAGGAATGGCCTGAAAAACGGAAAGGCCTGTTTAAAGAGTATCTGAAAAATACTGTAAATAAATATATCGAAAGGACGTATATAGAGAGATGAAATTAGGTATCGTAGGTCTTCCTAACGTAGGAAAAAGTACATTATTCAATTCACTGACAAAAGCCGGAGCAGAATCCGCAAACTATCCGTTCTGTACTATCGACCCCAATGTTGGTGTTGTAACCGTTCCGGATGAGAGACTGAATCTTCTCGGAGATTTTTATAAATCAAAAAAAGTAACACCGGCAGTGATCGAATTCGTCGATATCGCAGGTCTTGTAAAAGGCGCATCTAAAGGAGAGGGACTTGGAAACCAGTTCCTTGCAAATATCCGTGAGGTAGATGCTATCGTTCACGTGGTACGCTGCTTTGAGGATTCCAATGTTGTTCATGTAGATGGAAGCATTGATCCGCTCCGCGATATAGAGACCATTAATCTGGAGCTTGTTTTCTCTGATCTTGAGATCCTCGAGAGAAGAATTGCCAAGGTTACCAAGACTGCACGTATGGATAAGGAAGCTGCCAAAGAGCTTACATTCCTTGAAAAAGTAAAGGCGCATCTGGAAGAGGGACAGCTTGCCATTACTCTTGAAACAGAGAACGAAGACGAGGATGCATGGCTTGCAACTTATAATCTTCTTACTGCAAAACCGGTGATCTATGCGGCTAATGTTGCAGAGGATGATATCGCAGATGATGGGGCGAACAATCAGTATGTACAGGCAGTACGGGAATACGCTGCCAAACAGAACAGCGAGGTATTTGTGATCTGTGCACAGATCGAGGAAGAAATCTCCGAGCTGGATGAGGATGAGAGAAAGATGTTCCTTGAGGATCTGGGACTGACAGAATCCGGCCTTGAGAAGCTGGTGCGCGCAAGCTATCACCTTCTTGGTCTTATGAGCTTCCTGACAGCAGGAGAAGATGAGACAAGAGCATGGACCATCAAGATCGGAACCAAGGCACCGCAGGCAGCAGGTAAGATCCACACAGACTTTGAACGTGGATTTATCAAAGCAGAGGTTGTGAATTATCAGGATCTTCTGGATTGCGGTTCCTATGCAGGTGCCAGAGAGAAGGGCCTTGTACGTATGGAAGGAAAAGAGTACGTTGTACAGGACGGAGATGTGATCTTATTCAGATTTAACGTGTGATCACCAACGTCGTGAAATACCGGCTGTAAGCTGAAAAATTATAACAGGTGATTTTATGGATATGTCAATTCGGTTTCCCGGATTAAATCTGGTTTTGGATTATGTGCCGAGATCCTTTGAGATTTTTGGCTTTGAGATCACGATCTATGGCGTCCTGATCGCGATAGGAATGCTTCTGGGAATCTTTTTTGTGGTACTGGAAGCCAGAAGAAATCATGAAGATCCGGATGCATATCTGGATCTGGCCATCATAACGCTGCTTTCCGGTGTGGCAGGGGCGAGGCTGCTTTATGCAGCTTTTTCCTGGAGCCTTTATAAAAATGATCCGGGACAGCTTCTGAATATACGGTCCGGAGGACTTATGTTTTATGGAGGACTTCTGGGCGGTGTGCTAGGTGGTGCGATCTACTGCAGGATCCGAAAGAAATCCTTCTGTCAGATGGCAGATCTTGCATGCATGGGACTTCTGATCGGGCAGATAATAGGAAAGTGGGGAAGCTTTTTTAACAGAGAATCTTTCGGGGAATATGCAGACAACATTTTTTCCATGCAGCTGCCGTTGACTGCGGTACGGGCAGGAGAGGTCACCACGGCTATGCGTGAAAAGCTTCAAACCGTGGACGGTGGTACCTGGATTTTGGTACAGCCCCTGTTTTTCTATGAAAGTCTCTGGTGTCTGCTTGTGCTTTTGGTGCTTATGATGCTGCTTCGCAAAAAAGTATTCCAGGGAGAGATATTCTGAGATATCTGGCGAGCTATGGTCTGGGAAGAGCAGTGATCCAGTGGTTCCGCACAGATAAAGTACTGTTTCCGGGAACCGGCGTGGATGTTTCGCTGGTGATCTCGGTAATACTTTTTGTTTTTTGCACCGTGGTAGTTGCAGTAAAACGCGTGATGTCCAGAAAGCGGGCAAAAGTACGGATGAGAAGGATCGAGAAAGATCAGCAGGCAGAGAAAGAAGCTGAACAGCAACGGGAAAATGCAGCAGAGAATCTGGAAACAGAGACTGTACAGGGAGAAAAAAATGGACCAGAACGAGATACAGCAGAAAGAGGAAGCTCTTCGGAAAGCGTCACTTTTGCAGCAGCTGCAGGAGGAACGGAAGAAGCTGGACAGCCAGATCAGGAGCAGGAGCGATCTTCTGAAGAATCTGGAGGCCAGCCAAAAAGTTGACCGTATTCTGGAATTATATTACGGAAACTGAGATCAAACAGATACAGATGCTTTTGTCTGATGGATCAGAGTATAGGATAAGATACCGGCATTTGAATGATAAGAGCAGCAGAACACTGCCCTGCAGGAAAACGTCTTCTGCGACGTTTCCGGCAGGGCAGTTTTTGTGCTGTGCAGCAGGAATATATCAGTACATCTTTCGGAAATCCAGGGGAGTTGTGCCTGTGACTTTACGGAACATGGCGATAAAGTGGCTGGCGTCGGAAAATCCGGAAGCGCTGGCAACATCCTGGATCTTCATATCCGGTCTGGAAAGCAGAAGCTCACGGGCGCGGCTGATGCGGTACATGGTAACGTATTCGTAAACCGAGCAGCCCATAAAACGGCGGAACAGACGGGAAAGATACTGCGGAGAGACAAAAACGCTCCGGCTCAGCTGCGCTGCAGTGATATCCTGCTGATAACCGGTTTCGATTTCTTTTATTACCGGGATCACATATCTCTGGTAGAGAGGATTATCCTGTATCTTCGGAGAAGCTGCACAGTCTGTAAAATTCATAAGAAAGTTGTAGCAGTCGGAAGAAAGAGATTTCATATCCGGTGTGGGCTGATGATATTTACGCAAGGTAGAAGAAATCATTTTCCGGATACTGGCCCCCTGTTCCTTTTCAACAAGGATCACTTCCTGGTTGTCTGTCATGGAAGGGATGCTGCCTGCCAGTGTTCCTGTGAAGGTGGCAAACATTGTGGTCCAGGAAGTAGACTCTCTGTGATAGGAATGAGGGACACCGGGAGCGATGAGGATGCCCTCGTTGGCTCCGAGAGTATAAAATTTTCCACGGACTTCAATGCGTCCGGTACCCTTTTCAGTCTGAAGGTAATGATAATACGGATATCCGTCCGGACGGAAGATATTAACCTGATTCCAGTGGTTCCCAAGAGATTCAAACATGAAGGGAGCACTGACCGGAGTATTTCTGAAATAGATCGACATGATATTCACCTGTTTCTAAATGTTATATATTTTGGCGAAACATATTATACCATAATCCGGTGGATTATACTATAATGATCATAGCATAAAAAAAACGAAGGATCCGGCAGAAAAACAGAAGCCGCCGGACAGGAGGAAAAAATGAAAAGATTTGATCATTCTCTGTTAAAAGATCCCCGGTATTTCAGCGATGGAAGAATGGATGCTCATTCAGATCATACGTATTATCGCTGTGAGGAAGAGAGAGAAGATGGAAAAACTTCTTTCCGTCACAGCCTGAATGGTCTCTGGAAGTTCCATTATGCACGGAATTATGCATCTGCCATCCCAGGTTTTGAGGAAGAAGCATATTCCTGCAAGGACTGGGAGGATATTTATGTGCCGGCACATATCCAGATGGAAGGATATGATGCACCGCAGTATGCCAATGTCCAGTATCCGTGGGAAGGCCATGAAGAACTTCATCCGGGACAGATCCCGGAACGTTTTAACCCGGTGGCAAGCTATGTGAAATATTTCCATGTGCCGGAGAGCATGAAAGGAAAAAGAGTATTTGTTTCATTCCAGGGAGCAGAGAGCGGACTGGCTCTGTGGCTCAATGGAAAATTTGTGGGATACAGTGAAGATTCTTTTACTCCGTCAGAATTTGAGCTTACGGAATATTTGAAGGACGGCGAGAACAAGCTGGCGGCACAGGTGTTCAAATGGACAGCCAGCAGCTGGTGCGAGGATCAGGATTTTTACCGTTTTTCCGGAATTTACAGAGATGTTTATCTGTTTACGGTACCGGATGTCCATGTATATGATCTCAGGATCCGTGCCATTCCGGATGAAACTCTCAAAAAAGCCGAGCTTGAGATCGTGACCAGTACCTGGGGAAAAGGAAAAATGAAGCTTACACTTTCCGGAAAGGGAGAGGTTCTTTTGCAGGAGGAAAGATCTCTGAACGGAGAGGATACCTGTACCTGGGAGATTCAGGATCCCCTTCTCTGGAGTGCAGAAGAGCCGAATCTCTATGATCTGGAGCTGGAGATCAGTGATGAAAGCGGAAAGCTCCAGGAGATCATCCCGGAGAAAGTCGGTTTCCGCCGTTTTGAAATGAAGGATGGTATCATGACCCTTAACGGAAAACGTATCGTATTCAAGGGTGTGAACCGCCATGAGTTCAGCTCCGTCACAGGAAGACATGTGTCCCGTGAGGAACTGCTCAAAGACATCGTGATCATGAAACAGAACAACATCAATGCAATCCGTACCTGTCATTATCCGGATGCATCTCCGATCTACCGTCTCTGCGATGAATATGGTATTTACATGATCGCAGAAAACAATCTGGAGTCTCACGGAACCTGGGATATAGCAGAATTTACCGGAGATTACACGGATATCGTTCCGCACAACAAACCGGAATGGCTGGGCATGATGCTGGACCGTGTAAATTCCATGTATCAGCGTGACAAGAACCACCCGGCGATCCTGATCTGGTCCTGTGGAAATGAATCCTTTGGCGGAAAAGATATCTTTGAGATGTCTGAGTTTTACCGCAAGAATGATCCTACAAGACTGGTACATTATGAGGGGGTTATCCATGACCGCAGCTACAATGCCACCAGTGACATGGAAAGCCAGATGTATACTTCCGTAGAAGCGATCCGGGAGTTCCTTGCAAAGGATGACAGCAAGCCGTTTATCTGTTGTGAGTATACCCATGCAATGGGAAATTCCTGCGGCGCAATGCATAAATATACAGATCTTACAGATACAGAACCGAAATATCAGGGTGGCTTTATCTGGGATTACATTGATCAGTCTATTTACAAAAAAGACCGTTACGGAAAAGAATTCCAGGCATACGGCGGAGACTTCGGTGAACGTCCTACGGATTATAATTTCAGTGGAAACGGTATCGCATACGGCGGTGACAGAGATGCTTCTCCAAAGATGCAGGAGGTAAAATTCAACTACCAGAATATCACTGCGCAGGTAAGTGAGGATTCTGTTAAGATCATCAACAAAAATCTTTTTGTAAATACGGACACATTCCGATGTGAAGTGACTCTTGCAAAGAACGGTCATGTCCTCCGCACAGAGACACTGGATACAGCGGTGGAGCCTTTAAGCCAACAGACCTACAGACTTCCATTTGGAAAACAGCAGCGCCCGGGCGAATATACGGTAACCGTAGCCTTCCTTCTCAGAGAAAAAACACTCTGGCAGAGGCAGGACATGAGGTTGCTTTCGGCCAGCATGTTTATCCGGTGGAAGGAATACCGGAAGCTCCTGCGAGTGGCGTGGAGCTTGTGAGAAGCTTCATAACATCGGTGTCCGCGGGAAAAATTTCGAAGTGCTGTTCTCTGTTCTCAATGGTGGCCTGGTTTCGTATAAATATGCAGGAAGAGAAATGATCGAAGCGATCCCGAAGCCCAATTTCTGGAGAGCACCTACAGATAATGATTGCGGAAGTCTGATGCAGATGCGTTATGCACAGTGGAAGATCGCCAGCATGTACGCAAGTCATAAGGATTACCGAAAAGGTATGTATGGTCCGGCCAATGCTCCGGAGACAACGGTTCACGAAAACAGCGTGGAGGTTGCTTTTACCTACATCCTGCCAACTACGCCTGCCAGTGAATGCCGCCTTGCCTATGAGGTAACCGGAGATGGAAGAGTAAAGACAACGCTGACCTATGATCCTGTAAAAGAGCTGGGCGATATGCCGGAGTTCGGAGTACTCTTTAAATTCAATGCGGATTATGATCATGTTCAGTGGTACGGCCTGGGACCGGCAGAGACTTATGCAGACCGGAAGCATGGCGCAAAGCTCGGTATTTATGAGAATCTCGTGACAGACAATATGGCACGCTATCTTGTGCCGCAGGAATGCGGAAACAAAGAGGAAGTACGCTGGGCAAAGATCACAGACAGAAAGGGTAGAGGAATGCTCTTTGAGATGGATAAAGAAAACGGCCCGATGATGTTCTCAGCACTTCCATATACTCCTCATGAAATGGAAAATGCCATGCATCCCTATGAGCTTCCGGCAATCCATTATACCGTTGTCCGTGCTGCAAAGACGCAGATGGGTGTTGGAGGAGATGACAGCTGGGGTGCCCGCACGCATCCGGAATACCTCCTGGATACCAATGGAAAGATGAAATTTTCCTTTGCGTTCAAAGGTCTTTAAAATGTCATAAAATAACAGAACATAAAGTCAGAAAAAAGCTTCCGGCGACTGTCCGGAAGCTTTTTCGTTTCATAATAATGCACAGAAAATAAACAGGTTGAAAAAAAAACCTGTGGATATTTCATGAAATGAAAAAAAACTTGGATATGCACTTGTTTTTTCATGGTAAATAGTTTAAAATGATTACATAAGTGGTAGAAAGTGGTGAATAGTGGTAGCGAATGGGGATGAGTGGCAGAATACACCATTTGCGCCCTGGAAACACGAAGGGGAGAATCGTGTTTCACGAGAGTAGGTGGGTTTCATGTTCATGGGCGAGTATAATCATACGATCGACGCGAAGGGGCGTCTGATCATCCTTCCAGGTTCAGGGAACTCTTAGGGGAAGAGTTCGTACTGACAAGAGGGTTGGATGGTTGCCTTTCTATTTATCCGATGGATGAATGGGTTGCCTTTGAAGAGAAACTCCGAGCATTACCACTTACAAATAAAGACGCAAGAACCTTTTCACGTTTCTTTGTAGCCGGAGCTACAGCATGTCAGCTGGATAAGCAGGGAAGAATCCTGGTGCCGCAGACGCTGCGCCAGTTCGCTGGTCTGGATAAGGATGTGGTGCTTACGGGTAATCTGAACCGGATCGAGGTTGGAGCAAAGAGAAGTGGAGCGAGAACTGCAATTATGATGATATGGACAGCATTGCGGAAAGCATGCAGAACATAGGAATCGTCATTTGAGCATAACGCAGGTAGAAATCCCACAGGAGACGGATATGGAATTTAAGCATAAATCTGTATTACTCAATGAGACCATTGACGCTTAAGGGTAAAGCCGGATGGAATCTATGTGGATGGCACTTTAGGAGGAGCGGGACACGCCACAGAGGTGTGTAAGAAACTTTCTGCCAAGGGGAGATTTATTGGCATAGATCAAGACCAGGATGCGATAATTGCTGCGAGTGAACGGCTGTCAGCCTTTAATCAGGTGACAATCATTCGCAGCAATTATTGTTACATGGCAGATGAGCTGAGATCCCGTGGCATTGAGAAGGTGGACGGGATCCTGCTGGATTTAGGAGTGTCATCTTATCAGCTGGATAATGAAGAGAGAGGTTTTTCTTATCGGTACGATTCTCCTCTGGACATGCGAATGGACAGAAGACAGAGCCGTACAGCTGGTGATATTGTCAACGGCTATGAGGAACGGGAACTGTATCGTATTATCCGTGATTACGGCGAAGACAAATTTGCCAAAAATATAGCGAAACACATTGTGGCTGCCAGAGAGCAGGCACCGATCCGGACAACCGGAGAACTGACAGAGATCATACGGGGTGCGATCCCCATGAAAATACAGGCTACAGGAGGACATCCGGCCAAGAGGACTTTTCAGGCAATACGTATTGAGCTCAACCGGGAGCTTGACGTGCTCAGGGATTCCCTGGACGGCATGATCGATCTCCTGGATGACGGAGGAAGGATCTGTATCATTACATTCCATTCTCTGGAAGACAGGATTGTCAAGACCATTTTCCGAAAGAATGAAAATCCCTGTACCTGCCCGCCGGATTTTCCGGTCTGTGTATGCGGAAAGAAATCCAAGGGAAGGTGATCACAAGGAAACCGATCTTACCGGGAAAAGAGGAAATGGAAGAGAATCCGAGATCCAAAAGTGCGAAGCTTCGTATTTTTGAACGGAAAATGTAGTTGAGAGATGGAAGGTAGGCAAATGGCGAAGACAGGAAGAGGACTACAGCCAGAAGAAATCGAAATACCGTCAGGAACAGCAGAGAAATGTATGTTCAGGGAAATGCGGTAAAACGGCTGCAGGAAGTTCCTCAGAGGACTGATCTGCCCGAGATACAGGAAAGGCGACGGCTGGCTCAGAAAAGAAAACAGAAATCCGCAGTGCCTGTGACACCGGCAAAACAGATGGTGAGCAGACAGGCACAGCGGAACCGGGAAAAGGCAATGGCCATGAACAAGGGGTTCGTTCTGTTTCTTACGGCAGTTTCCATCGCAGTACTTTTTACCTGTATCAATTATCTTCAGGTAAAATCCGAAATCACGGCGAGTATGAAAAATGTTGCAAATCTGGAATCTGAGCTTGCACAGCTGAAAGAAGATAACGATGCATATTACAGTCAGGTCACTTCTACAGTGGATATCAGCGAGATCAAGAAAAAAGCTATCGGCGAGCTTGGAATGAAATATCCTTCGGAGGACCAGATACAGACCTATACCACGGAAGGAAACAGTTATGTGAGACAGTATCAGGATGTGGACACACACAAGTAGCAGAAGTACAGTTTTTAAGCAGGTGATCGATTGAGTACAAGAAGGCGCAGGCCGGTAAAAAAAATAAATTACAGTATGAAGAAAAAGCTGGCAGTACTATTTTCCTTAGTGTTGCTGGCTTTAGTCGGTTTGGTGGCAAGAATTACCTATATCAATGCCACCAGCGGAAGTAAATATCGAAAGCAGGTGCTGAGTCAGGCTCAGCAGAAATATGAAAATCAGACACTCCCGGCAAAAAGAGGAGATATCTATGACCGGAACGGGAATATCCTGGCAACCAGCAACAAGGTCTATAATGTGATCCTTGACTGTCTGGAGGTCAATAAGGATCAGGATTCCGTGGAGCCTACCATCAAGGCGCTTGTAGAAGTTCTGGGACTTGATGAAGATGAGATGCGGAAGCTTCTCACCGACAGCGGTACAAAGGAAAGTCAGTATCAGATCGTAAAGAAACAGATCTCCATGGACGACAAAAAAGCCTTCGAAAAATACGAGACCCGGGAGACGACAGTGAACTGACTGCCACGCAGCTGAAAGAACGTTCCAGGATCACAGGTGTATGGTTTGAAGAAGATTATCTCAGATCTTATCCGTTTAATGAGACTGCCTGTGATACCATTGGATTTACACTTTCCAGAGATGTGGCGGATGCCGGACTGGAAGGATATTACAATGCGACACTTACCGGCGTGGATGGAAGACAATACGGATACATCAACAACAATTCCGACGTAGAACAGACGATTATTGAACCGACGGATGGCAAAAGCATTGAGACCTCGCTGGATCTGGGACTTCAGCAGATTGTGGAAAAATACGTAAATACCTTTGAAGAAAAGATGGGAGCCAAAAATGTAGGCGTGATCATTGAGGATCCGAAAACAGGAGAGATCCTGGCAATGGATGGCGGTGACCGTTATGATCTGAATAAGCCGAGAGATCTTTCAAACGTGTATTCCCAGAGGGAGATCGATGCCATGAACGATGAGGAAACTGTAGATGCGCTGAACGGAATGTGGAGTAATTTCTGCGTGACAGATGCCTACGAGCCGGGATCGGTTGTAAAGCCTATCGTTATGGGCTCCGCACTTGAAATGGGAGCGATTTCCGAGAGCGATAATTTTGTCTGTGACGGCGGACAGTCTTTTGGAGCGGAAGGTGCGACTACTTTCATCAAATGTGCGGTATGGCCGGATGCTCACGGGACAGAAGCTCTTTCCGATGTCATTGCCAATTCCTGCAACGATGGTATGATGCAGATCGCAGCAAAGATGGGAAAAGATAATTTCCTTAAGACACAAAGCGTTTTCAATTTCGGAACAAGAACCGGTATCGATCTTCCAAATGAGGGAAGTGGTGTGATCCATACCAGCGATACCATGGGAGAAACGGAGCTTGCATGCTCTGCTTTCGGACAGGGATATACACTGACCATGATCCAGGAGATCAATGCAATGTGTTCTGTTATCAATGGAGGATACTACTATCAGCCTCATCTGGTGACGAAGATCAAGGACAGCAGCGGCGGAATCGTAAAAACGATCTCTCCGACACTGATGAAGCAGACGATTTCCGAGAAGATATCTGCAGACATCCGTTCCTACATGGCAGCCAGCGTAGACCATGGTACCAGCCGTACCTCCAAGGTGCAGGGCTACAGCTCCGGTGGTAAAACCGGTACTGCGAGAAGCTTCCGCGAGGCAATGGCAAGTATCTGGTATCTTTTATCGGATTTGCACCGTAGATGATCCGGCACTTGTGATCTATGTAGTTGTGGATGAGCCGAAGGTAGATGATCAGGCAAGCAGTACGTACGCACAGTACATTGCACAGGGAATCCTTTCCGAAGCACTTCCGTATCTGAATGTACAGCCGGATGAGGCAGAGGATGGAGAAGTTCCGACTACAGAGCTGTGGGAACTTTTTAAGGGAATCAGCGATTCTGCAACAGGAACCGGCGCAGACGGGCAGAAGGAGGCAATTTCCGATGAGAATGTACCAAGTCCGCCGGAAGATGAGTCGGAGGACAGTGATACCGAAGATAATAACGATATGCAGAGCGAAGGTCTTACCAACGAGGAGGCCGGTCTGGAATAGATAAAAAGAATACCCTCTCAGGGGAACGTCATATATTACAGTGACTACCTCTGAGAGGGATTTTTTATGATCCGGACCATGGTTTATCACAGGAAAAAAATATGGGTGGTTTTTCTGATCTGCATAATGCTTCTTCTGGGACTTGTGGGAAGACTCTGGTATCTTATGAACGTCCGGGCAGAATATTATTCAAAAAAGGCGGAGGATCTTCATGAGCGGGAACGTGACATAAAAGCGGCCAGGGGAAAGATCCTGGACATCAGGGGAAATATTCTGGCGGATAACCGGACAGTCTGCACAGTATCGGTGATACACAGCCAGATCAAAGATTCGGAAAAAGTGATCCGGGTACTTTCCGGAGTATTGTCCGTGAAAGAAGAGGAAATTCGGAAAAAAGTTGAAAAAGTTTCTTCTATTGAAAGAATACAGACAAATGTGGAAAAAAGCATTGGAGACAGGATCCGGGAATATGACCTTGAGGGAGTGAAGGTAGATGAGGATTATCGGAGATATTATCCTTATGGATCTCTCGCTTCAAAAGTACTGGGATTTACCGGAGGCGATAATCAGGGAATCATTGGTCTTGAAGTAAAATACGATGAGATCCTGAAAGGAGAGCCCGGGAAGATCCTCACAGTTACGGATGCACGTGGTGTGGAGATCGACGGAACCGGAGAACGGAGGAAGGAACCGGTGTCAGGAAATACTCTGCGTACCAGTCTGGATGTTAATATCCAGGAATATGTGCAGCAGGCAGCCGGTAAAGTCATGGAAGAAAAACAAGCGGAGAGAGTATCCATACTACTTATGAACCCTCAGAACGGAGAAATCTATGCCTGTGTCAATGTGCCCGAATTTGATCTGAACGATCCGTTTACTCTGAATACAGAAGAAACAGCAGCAGAGGGAGAAAAAAAGCAGAATCTTCTGAACCGGATGTGGAGAAATCCCTGCCTGAATGATACCTATGAACCTGGTTCGACTTTTAAGATCATCACTATGGCAGCGGGACTGGAAGAAGGTGTTGTGTCAACAGAGGATCGTTTTTTCTGTCCGGGCTATAAGGTGGTGGAGGACCGGCGGATCCACTGTGCAAAGAGAACCGGACATGGTGCGCAGAGTTTTGTAGAAGGTGCCCAGAACTCCTGCAACCCGGTATTTATTGAGGTGGGTCTGCGGCTTGGAGCAGACCGTTATTACAAATATTTTAAACAGTTCGGACTTTTAAAAAAAAACAGGAATAGATCTTCCGGGAGAGGCAGGAACGATCATGCATAACCCCCAAAAATATGGGGGGAGGTGGAGC
>ENA-OQAZ01000050-OQAZ01000050.1-human-gut-metagenome-genome-assembly--contig:-NODE-50-length-53701-cov-4.570930_pt1 | contig 53701 bp, 56 predicted proteins | sample MGYA00242737_ERZ504531 | MGnify/ENA primary metagenome ERZ504531 (study PRJEB26092, sample SAMD00036244) | human gut metagenome | host: Homo sapiens | study: EMG produced TPA metagenomics assembly of... | reverse complement strand
CTTACTGGATGGCTTCTGCCAGGACATAAATTCGCATTCCGGATTGTCCTCACATCCATAATACTTTCTTCCCTTTTTTGTTTTTGCGGATAACAACTTCTTTTCCACACACAGGACACGGAACTCCGATCTTTTCTAGATATGGTTTTGTATTTCTGCATTCCGGGAATCCCGGGCATGCAAGGAATTTACCATGCGGACCGTATTTGATCACCATGTTACGACCACACTCTTCACAGATTACATCTGTTACTTCATCTTCAATCTTAACTTCCTCAAGCTCTTTTTCTGCAATTTTAACAGCTTCTTCAAGATCCGGATAGAAATTACGGATTACTTCCTTCCACGGAACTTTTCCTTCTTCAACCATATCAAGAAGACCTTCCATATTCGCTGTAAAATGAACATCTACAATACTTGGGAATGACTGTTTCATAATATTATTAACAACTTCACCAATCTCTGTCAGATAAAGGTTCTTGCCTTCTTTTGTAATATATCTTCTTCCAAGGATCAGCGAAATGGTTGGTGCATAGGTACTTGGACGTCCGATTCCAAGCTCTTCCATTGTCTTTACAAGACTCGCCTCCGTATAATGTGCCGGTGGCTGCGTAAAATGCTGTTTTGGATCAAATTCTTCTTTTGTAAGAACAGAATCCATGCTAAGATGTCCGACCAGTACATTGCTCTCTTCCTTCTCTTCCTCTGCCTCTACATACACAGATCGGAATCCATCAAATGCAATCCTTGCCGTTGATACAGTAAAGCAGTACTCACCTGCTCCAATCTTAACTGCTGTTGTCTCATACTTCGCCGGCTGCATACGGCTTGCTGTGAAGCGCTTCCAAATCAGCTGATACAAACGGAACTGATCTCTGCTTAATGAATCCTTGATTGCGGCCGGTGTACGTGTAATATCTGTCGGTCGGATGGCCTCATGCGCATCCTGGATCTTCTTGTCCGCGGACTTTGCTTTTGTTCCTTCTGCAACATATGCTTCTCCGTAAGTCTCAGCAATATAGCTTCTTGCTGCTGCATCAGCTTCCTCTGAAATACGTGTAGAATCTGTACGAAGATAAGTGATCACACCAACGGTTCCGTTTCCTTTAATGTCAACACCTTCATACAGCTGCTGTGCAATACGCATTGTCTTCTGTGTACCAAAATTCAATGCTTTGGCAGCCTCCTGCTGCAGCGTACTTGTCGTAAATGGAAGTGGAGCTTTACGCGTCCTCTCACTGTTCTTGATATCTGTAACCTGGAACTCTTCGTTCTCTAATTTCTTTAAGATCTCGTCCATTTCTTCTTTCGAATGGATCGTCATCTTTTTCTTCTCTGTTCCGTAGAACTTCGCTGTCAGAGGACGTTTCTCACCTTTTACTTTCAGCTGTGCATCCAGTGACCAATACTCTTCTGGAATAAATGCATCAATCTCTGCTTCCCTGTCTGCAACAATACGAAGTGCGACTGACTGTACACGTCCGGCACTCAACCCACGCTTTACCTTTGCCCAAAGCAATGGACTGATCTTATATCCAACCATACGGTCAAGCTCTCTTCTTGCCTGCTGTGCATCCACAAGATCCATGTCAATATCGCGTGGTGCTTTCAAAGATGCTTTCACGGCATTCTTTGTAATCTCGTTAAATGTAATACGACGCATTTTCTTCTCGTCCAGCTTCAAGGCCGCAGCAAGATGCCAGGAAATAGCCTCTCCTTCACGGTCAGGGTCGGTTGCAAGATAAACTTTGTCTGATTTCTTCGCCTCTTTTCTGAGTGCTGCAAGAATCTCTCCTTTTCCACGAATAGTAATATATTTTGGTTCGTAGTCATTCTCCACGTCAATTCCAAGCTGACTTTTCGGCAGATCCCTGACGTGTCCCTGTGACGCTGCAACTGTATAATTGCTCCCTAGAAACTTTTTAATCGTCTTCACCTTTGCAGGAGACTCCACGATTACAAGATAATGTGCCATAAAAACTATACTCCTATTTTATTCTGATATAATAATTCTTTGTTATTTCACGAATGTATCCCTGCAGTTCCAGTGTAACAAGAATGCTCATCAATTTTCTGATCTCCACCCGAGATTCCTGCGCAATCTGATCCACATTCTTAGGATACAAACCGACACAACTATACACCAAATCATCTGTACTTTCAAGCACTTTTTTATTTTTCTCGTTTTTTATCTCCGTGTTTCTGCACAAAACATTTGTTTCAATCCCCCATTCTTCCAGCAGATTTTCAGGATTCAGAAGGATCCCGGCTCCCTGTTGGATCAGTTGGTTACACCCGGCACTCAGAGGGCTGTCTAAAGATCCCGGAAGGGCATAAACATCCTTTCCCTGTTCCAGTGCCATATCTGCTGTAATCAAAGAGCCACTCCTCAACCGGGCCTCCATCACAAGAACCGCATCTGACAGACCGCTGATGATCCGGTTCCTCATTGGAAAATTCATTGCGAGTGGCGGTGTTCCCGGTGGAAATTCCGAAAGGATTCCACCTCCATGTTCTATGATATCCATATATAAGCCGATATGATCCCTTGGATAACAGACGTCAACTCCGCTCCCTAAAACAGCATAAGATTTTCCTCCTGCATTCAACGCTGCTCTTTGTCCTGTTCCATCGATTCCTTTCGCCATGCCACTGATGATATCAACACCTGCGGCTGCCAGTGCTTCTGCAAATTCTCTTGTATAATGTTCTCCGTATCCGCTACATCCCCTTGCTCCGACAATTGCTGCTCTCTTTGGTGCTCCCGGACATGTTCCTTTCACAAAAAGAGCATACGGCGGATCTGGTATCTCAGCAAGCCCCGGTGGGTATTCTTTTGAAAAAAATGGAATAAATTTGATTCCATGTTCCTGCATTTCGCAAAACTCTTCTTTTAATTGCTCTTTCGTTTTCTCTTTCCGGGCTTTTTTTAATCCCTCTTTTTCTTTCTCTGTAAGGAATTCAATTCCTGCGATTTCAGTTTCTTCTATATAATATATCTTCTTTCCGGTTCCTATGAGTTCACGGAGCAGATACTTTTTTCTTGCAGATAGTTTTCGGATTGTGGAAAACCAATATTCAAAAATCATCTCTTCACACATCATACATACCTCCCCCAATATTTCTTGTCCAATGTCCGATAACCAATTGCCTCCTGTAAATGTTCCAGTTTTATCTCCTCACTGTGATCTAAATCAGCAATCGTTCTCGCAACCTTTAAGATACGGTGATAAGACCTCGCCGTCAGATTCAGTACATCATAAGCCTGCCCCATCAGCCGCATTTCTTCTCCGTTTAATCTGCAATACTTACTCAATTCTGCACCATGGAGCATTGCGTTACACTGGATCTTTGTGTTTTGGTAGCGAATCTTCTGTCTCTTTCTCGCTTCACACACCCGCGCTTTGATCACCGCCGAAGACTCCGGACAAGAAACAGACTCTTTCACCAGATCCCGATATTCCACTTTAGAAGCTTCAACACTAAGATCAATCCGGTCGAGAAACGGTTGGCTGATCTTGCTTAAATACGCCTGGATCTGTGCCGGCGTACAACTACAGGCTGTTGATGGGAATTTCCCACAAGGACACGTATTCATGGCAGACACAAGCATAAAATCAGCCGGAAATATATAATTTCCACTGGTTCTTGTGATCTGTATGCTGCGTTGTTCCAGTGGCTGCCTGAGTACTTCAAGAACACTTCTCTTAAATTCCGGAAGTTCATCCATAAACAAAATACCGCTATGAGCCAGACTGATCTCTCCTGGTCTTGGAACAATCCCTCCTCCAATCAGCGCTGCTCTCGTTGCAGTATGGTGTACCTCTCGAAAAGGTCTTCTGGAAATCAATGGTTCCTTTCCATCCAGCATTCCCATGACACTGTAAAGCTTTGTAAGCTCCATACTTCTTCGTAATTCATCGGCGGTAGAATTCCTGCCATACATTTTGCGGTCATCGTCTTTCCGCTTCCGGGTGGTCCGACCATAAGCAGATTATGCCCTCCCGCCACAGCAATTTCCGCTGCCCGACGGACATTCTCCTGACCATACAAATCTGCGAAATCAGGTACTTCTTCTCCCGTTTTCCTCTGTCTTCTATTTTATCAGGCTCTTTTTCACCAAAATGTTCTCCACCGGTTCTGTTTCCATGTTCCAAATAACTAATACATTCCCTGAGACTTCCAACTGCAATAATCCGGATTCCTTCTACAAGTTCTGCTTCCTTTTCATTTTCTCTCGGAACAATACAGCTTGTAACTTTTCGTGCCTTTGCCTCTGACACCATAGAAAGTATCCCAGGAACCTTTCTTACTTGTCCATCCAATCCGAGTTCTCCAATGATCATACAGTCTTTCATTCTTCTATTCTGTTGCAAAACGCCAAGTGACGTCAGAATCGCCACTGCGATTGGAAGATCAAATGATGCTCCTCTTTTCCTCATAGTTGCTGGTGAAAGATTGATCACCACACGTTTCGCCGGAAATTCAAGACCTGAATTCCGGACTGCAGACCGTACGCGTTCTGCTGCTTCTTTCACCTCTGACGACAGATATCCCACCATGTGAAAAACCGGAAGTCCATTACTGACATCCGCCTCCACATAGACAATTTCTACCGCAAGTCCTTCCATTGCTGCGGATTTTACTGTACTAAAACTCATATGCGCTCCTTCCTTTTCCCAGTCACAAGCGCACCTGTTCTTCTTACGCCCCATTATAAGCTGCTGAAATTCTGGCTGAATCAGCCGGATTTGATTTTCGGAACTGACATTCCGAGAATGTATAGATATCATAACTTCCGAATATCGATTTGTCAATCAGTTTCCGAGAACTTGAGCATATGGAAAAGCACAATTTCCACATTTTTTCATAAACTATATTAAATGCATCCAGAGGTGCTGTCTTGAAAGCATTTCCTAATCCCCTCACACCGGCGGAAGAGAAAAAATACATTCAGAGATACACCGAGGGCGATCTGGAAGCCAAGCATATTTTAATTGAACGCAATCTCCGTCTCGTTGCCCATGTTATACGGAAATACCAAAATACCAGTGAAGATCCGGAAGATCTGATTTCCATCGGCACGATTGGCCTGATCAAAGCTGTAATTACGTTCGATCCTGAAAAGGGAAATCGTCTGGCTGCCTATGCCTCCCGCTGTGTAGAAAATGAAGTCCTGATGTATCTGCGCGCTAGAAAAAAATGCAGCCATGAAATCTCTCTTTATGAACCGATTGGCACAGATCGGGAAGGAAATGAAGTCAACCTCTACGATATCATCGAATCTACAGAAACAGATATTCCAGAGCGGATTCATCTGAAGGACAATATTCAAAAGCTTTATGAAAAACTGGAAAATGAACTTTCTCCAAGAGAAAAACTTGTACTGAAAATGCGATACGGACTGTATCAGGGAGAAGAATACACGCAGCGGGAGATTGCCGCACAACTGGGCATCTCCCGCTCCTATGTATCCCGTATTGAAAAAAGTGCTATCGGAAAACTCCGACAATATTTTTGAACTTTCTAAGACTCTTCTATGAATTAACTTCTTTATCCTCTTCCTGTCTTCTGAGAAGATCGTACTGAGCTGGTGTCTCGCTCAGTTCTACATGAAGAACCTGCTTTGAATGCGGTGCACTTTCCTGTTCCTCTCCATCCTCATTCAAGATCCGGAGAACCTTTGCCTCAACATTACTTCCGTCCGGCTTCATGATCTCAATTGTCTCACCTACAGAAAACTTATTGCGCTGTTCAATTCTTGCAAGCCCATTCTCAACAGCCCCGACAATTCCAAGATAAGTATACTCCCGGATATATGTGTTATTGTCATAAATCTGTGTCTCATGATCTGGTTTTCCAAAGAAAAATCCAGTCGTAAACTGACGATAAGTACAGTTTGAAATCTGATCCAGATACCAAGCATGTTCTTCTTGTAAAGCTCTGGATCTTTCTGATAATCATCAATTGCTTTACGGTAAGTTCTCGCCACTGTTGCAACATAAAGTGCTGTTTTCATTCGTCCTTCGATCTTAAAACTGTCAATTCCCGCATCAATCAATTCCGGAATATGCTCGATCATACAAAGATCTTTTGAATTAAAGATGTAAGTTCCGCGTTCATTCTCATAGACCGGCAGATATTCTCCCGGTCTCTTTTCCTCGACCACTGCATACTTCCAACGGCATGGGTGTGTACATGCACCCTGGTTTGCGTCCCTTCCTGTAAAATAATTACTCAGAAGGCAGCGTCCGGAATAAGAGATACACATTGCTCCATGGACAAATGTCTCAATTTCAAGATCTTCCGGAATTCTTTCTCTGATCTCCTTAATCTCTTTCAGAGACAATTCTCTTGCTGAAACCACACGACTTGCACCCTGGCGATACCAAAAGTTATAAGTTGCATAGTTTGTGTTATTCGCCTGTGTACTGATATGACGCTCAATCTCAGGACATACCTCTTTTGCAATCTCAAACACCCCCGGATCTGCAATGATCAGTGCATCAGGTTTAATCTCTCTCAACTCTTCAAAATATTCTCTTACCCCTTCAAGATCATCGTTGTGGGCAAGAATATTTGCTGTAACATACACTTTTACATCATGTGCATGTGCGAATTCTATTCCCTCTTTCATTTCTTCCATAGAGAAATTTTTTGCTTTCGCACGCAACCCAAATGCTTCTCCTCCGATATATACTGCATCAGCACCGAAAATTACAGCTGTTTTTAACACTTCCAGGCTGCTCGCCGGGATCAATAGTTCGATCGGTCTACTCATTTTTCTACTCCTTGTTTTATGCTCACTGCCACACCATCTCCAAGCGGAATAATAGATGTGACCAGATCCTCTCTGTGTTTCAATTCATACAGATATTCCCGCATTCTCGCATGTATTGTACGATTTCTGCGTTCTACCGCAAAACGGGATTCTATGATATCCCCATCCTGCATCACATTGTCTGACACAAGACAGCCTCCATCCGAAAGCAGTCGCAACACATTCGGAAGATAATGAATATATTGCCCTTTCGCGGCATCCATAAAGATAAAATCAAAAGTTCCTTCCATTTCCGCAAGAACTTCTGTCGCATCTCCTTCAATCAGAGTAATCTTATCTTCCTTTCCCGCTCTGCGGAAATTCTCCCTCGCAATCGGGATTCTCTTCTCATAATTCTCTATTGTTGTTATATGTCCACCTTCCGGCAGGTAATCACTCATCAATAACGCAGAGAAACCTACGGCAGTTCCGACTTCTAGAACGCGCATAGGTTTTTTCATCAAAAGGAGAACCTCCAGGAAGCTCTGCATCTCTCGTCGGATGATCGGTACATCCGCCGCCAGAGCTTCCTGTTCAATTGTCTCCAGTATTTCACTGTTCTCTGTATCCATAGAATTGATGAATGTAATAATACGTTCATCTACTATCATATCTTACACATCCACATCCATGATGATTGGGATCACCATTGGTCTTCTCTTTGTCTTCTTCCAGATATAGTCATTCATTGCATCACGAATCACAAGCTTGATCTTATTCCAGTCTGTATGTCTTCCTTTCAGGCATTTCTCAAGGGCTTCTGAAACAGCCTTTCTCGCATCATCCATCAGCTCCTCTGACTCTCTGACATAGACAAATCCTCTTGATACAATATCAGGTCCTGCAAGCAGGCGGTTCGTTCTTCTCTCTAATGTAAGAACTACAATAATGATACCATCTTCTGCAAGATGCTGTCTGTCTCGAAGAACAATATTTCCAACATCTCCAACACCAAGTCCGTCTACCAGAATTGCTCCTGTATGAACCTTATCTACAACTTTAGCGTAGTCATCACACAGTTCAAGCACTTCGCCGGACTGCATAATAAATACATTCTCTTTCGGAATTCCAAGGCTCTTCGCAACACCTGCGTTTGCTTTCAGATGACGGTATTCACCATGCACCGGAATCGCATATTTCGGTTTTACGAGAGAATAGATCAACTTCAATTCTTCCTGACAGGCATGTCCTGATACATGGGCATCCTGGAAAATAACTTCTGCTCCCTTTGCAGAAAGTTCATTAATCACACGTGAAACCGATTTCTCATTTCCAGGAATCGGGTTTGAACTGAAAATGATCGTATCATTCGGCTGAATTGTAACCTTGCGGTGTACATCAGCTGCCATTCTGGACAGCGCAGCCATAGATTCTCCCTGACTTCCTGTTGTGATCAAAACCATCTTCTCCGGTGGATAATTCTTCATCTGATCAATCTCAATCAGTGTATTCTCCGGTACATTCAGATATCCTAATTCAGATGCTGTAGAAATGATATTCACCATACTACGACCTTCTACAACAACCTTTCTGCCATACTTATAAGCAGAGTTGATGATCTGCTGTACACGGTCAACATTCGAAGCAAATGTCGCAATGATCAGTCTTGTATTCTGATGCTCTGCAAAAATGTGATCAAATGTGATACCTACTGTACGTTCTGACTGCGTAAATCCTTTTCGCTCTGCATTCGTACTGTCAGACATCAGTGCCAGCACGCCTTTCTTACCGATCTCAGCAAAACGCTGCAGGTCGATCGCATCTCCAAATACCGGAGTATAATCAACCTTGAAGTCTCCTGTGTGGACAACAACACCTGCCGGTGAATAGATTGCCAGTGCGGACGCATCCTGGATACTGTGGTTCGTCTTGATAAATTCAATCCGGAACTTTCCAAGATTGATTGACTGACCGTGACGTACAACCTTTCTCTTCGTTCCGCGAAGCAGATTGTGCTCCTTCAGCTTGTTCTCAATGATTCCCATTGTAAGCTTGGTTGTATAAATCGGAATGTTGATCTCTTTGAGCACATACGGCAACGCACCGATATGATCCTCATGCCCATGCGTGATAACAAATCCTTTCACCTTGGAAATATTATCTTTCAGATAAGTTACATCCGGAATTACAAGGTCGATTCCAAGCATATCATCTTCCGGGAACGCAAGACCACAGTCTACAACAACAATACTGTCTTCATACTCAAAAGCAGTAATGTTCATACCGATCTGTTCCAGGCCTCCAAGCGGTATGATACGCAATTTTCCATTATTCTGTTTTTTCAAAAAATATACACCTCCACTATCTCTGTTTCTTCATACAGTCTTTACACAGTCCGTAGAATTTCAGTTCGTGGTCCAGGACATGGAAGCCGGTTGCCTTCTCGATATGATCTTCCAAACTCTCCAGAAGGTCATCATCAAACGGCATCACCTTGTTACATCTCTTACAAATCAGGTGATGATGATTGTGCTTTGTCTCCCCATTCAGTAAATGTCCGATCTCATAGCGCACACACCCATCCCCAAAATTAATCCTGTCTACCAGCTGCATATCCCACAAAAGCTGTAATGTTCTGTATACTGTGGCAAGCCCAATCTCTGGATAATCCTCTGATACCAGATCATAGATATCTTCCGCTGTCATATGACTCCCACTATTCTCTTCAAGTACGGACAGAACAAGCAGTCTCTGGTGAGTCACCTTCAGCCCCTTTTCCTTTAACTTCTCTTTCAGAAGCTTCTGTGTCTTATCTGCCTCCATCTGTCTGCCTCCTATCTATTGTAAAAAGAACTCCAGACTTCTTTCTGACACTTCTGCAAAAGTGAGAAAAGTATTCCTGTCTGCAGTTTCTCTTACATTCGTATTTCTTTCATGTAATTACATCTCAATATCGACGTCTTCCAACAATTCCTCAAATACTTTGGAAACTGCCATCAGTTCTGTATCGTCTTCCACGATCTCATACGTCTTCTCTGCGTCTTTTGATTCTTCAACTTCTCTGAGAATCAGGCATTCCGCGTCGTCTTCTTCTGAATCAACTACAAGAATATACGCCGAACCATTGATCTTTGTCTCTTCAAGTACAAAGAACTCATCTGCTCCACTTCCATCACTGAAAGTAAACTTTGCCTTTTCCATATGATTTTCCTCTATTCTGCTGTTTTCTGCATATAAATCGAATCTAAATATCCCTGGAGAATAAACACAGCAGCAATCTTATCGACATATTGCTTTCTGTTTTCTCTTCTCACACCACTCTCGATCAGTGTCTGCTCTGCCGCTACTGTCGTAAGTCTCTCGTCCCACATGATCACTTCCAGTCCTGTACGACGAACCAGCATGTCACGAAATTCCAATGACTTCTGTGCACGCTCCCCGATATCATTATTCATATGTTTTGGAAATCCAAGCACGATCTTCTCTACCTGATATTCTTTGATCAATTCTTCAATCCTCGCACAGGTACGGCGCAGCTTGTTCTCCTCTTTCCGTTGTATTGTCTCAATCCCCTGGGCCGTAAGTCCGAGCGGGTCGCTGATAGCAACACCTACAGTCTTCGTCCCATAGTCCAGTCCCATTACTCTCATTGTCTGATTATTCCCACGCATTATGCTCAATATACGCTTTCAACAGTTCTTCTACCAGTTCATCACGTTCCACCTTCATGATCAGGCTTCTTGCTCCGTTAAAGCTTGTAATGTATGTCGGATCTCCTGACATGATATATCCAACGATCTGATTCACCGGATTGTATCCTTTTTCTTTCAGAGCCTTGTATACGATCTCAAAAATATCCTTCGCAGAAATCTGCGGACCCGGCTCTACCTGAAAGAACTGAGTACTACTTAAATCACTCATCTTTCTTCCTCCTTCTCTTTCTTGTATCTATTTCCTTCTTCCGAAGGGCTTTGCTGTTGTTCTGTCAAACAGCGCAAAACGCTCTGGAAACCCAGAAACCCTACTTATAATTCTAATATAACCGAATTCAAAATTCAATGTATAATTTGCGAATCCTTCCCAATTTGAACTTTTACGATACTATTCTTGAGATTTTCATTTGTCTCTAGTGCAATTTTCATATATTCTTTCGTATGACCTGTCTGTACTTCTTTTCCATTCAGTTCCAGATCCTCTTCCACAAGCACTTCCACTTCTTTTCCCTGGAAACTCTGTTCATATGCTGCACGCTTTTTCTCACCAAGTTCAATTAATTGTGCACTTCTCTTCGCCTTGATCTGTTCATCTACCTGATCTGGCATCACAGCTGCTTTTGTCCCCTCACGGCGGGAGTATTTAAAAATATGTGTCTCATAGAAATCTATGCTGTCCACAAAATCATATGACTCTTTGAACTCTTCTTCTGTCTCTCCCGGGAATCCCACAATCACATCGGTTGTCAATGCCGGATTCGGGAAATATTTTCTGAGAAGTTTACATTTTTCCGCATATTCACTGCTTGTATATCTACGGTTCATACGCTTTAATGTTGCATCACATCCGCTCTGCAGAGACAGGTGGAAATGCGGACACATCTTCGGAAGCTTTGCAATCCCTTCTGCAAATTCTTCTGTGATGATCCCCGGTTCCAAAGAGCCAAGACGAATTCTTTCAATTCCATCAATCTCATGAACTGCCCGGATCAATTCCAGAAGGTGATATTCTTTATCAAAATCAATTCCATATGAGCTTAGATGAATTCCTGTCAGTACAACCTCCTTATATCCGTTATCTGCCAGTGTGCGTACTTCATCAAGCACATCTTCCATGGAACGGCTGCGGACTCTTCCACGGGCATATGGAATGATACAATATGTGCAGAACTGATTACATCCATCCTGAACTTTAATATAAGCTCTTGTATGATCTCCCGGCTTCGTCAGGTGAAGATTCTCGTACTCTTTTGTCTTTCCGATCTCTTCCATCTTGATTTCTGCTTTTCTGTCGTTTTCCTGGTTCTTTGCATTCTTTTCACTTTCTGTTACGTTACAATCTGCATTGTGTGTTCTTTCATACTCTTCCAATGCTTCGATCAGATTCTGCTTCTTATTATTACCAAGCACAATGTCAATGCAATCATCCACCTGAATCTCTTTTTCCTTCGCCTGGACATAACATCCTGCAGCGACAACAACTGCATCCGGATTCATTTTTCTCGCCCGGTGCAGCATCTGTCTCGACTTGCGGTCCGCGATATTTGTAACAGTACATGTATTGATTACATAAAGGTCTGCCCCTTCCTTGAAAGGAACGATCTCATACCCTGCTTTTTCAAGCATTTCCTGCATGGCTTCCGTCTCATAGGCATTTACTTTGCATCCCAAATTGTGCAGTGCTGCTTTCTTCATTTATTTCTACCTCTTTTTTCCTTTTATCTCGTTAATTTCTTGACTTTTGAACCTGCATCCCGTAGAATATACCTAGGCTTAGAAGCCAACTTTATTGTATAATTCAAGAGGGATTTCAAATGAAAACAGTACAGATTTCATTAAACTCAATCGACAAAGTCAAATCATTCGTTAACACTATCACAAAATATGATAATGATTTCGATTTAGTATCCGGAAGATATGTTATAGATGCCAAATCAATCATGGGTATTTTCAGCCTTGATCTTTCCAAACCGATCGACCTGAACATCCACGCTGACAGCAATGTTGATGATATTCTTGCTGCACTTGATGCTTACATCATCAAATAATTCTATCCGAATACGATTCATGCGGACTTTATTTTTGTAGCTTGTCCGCATATTTTTTAGAGTAAAGAAAAGCTGTTCCATTGGAGCAGCTTTTCTTTTTCCTATTATTCTCCCTGCTTCACTTCAATGATCTCAGCAGTATCAATTGCTGTCTGCATCAGTTCGTCTATCTTCTCTGCAAGGTTCAACTCAGACTTCTCAATTCGTTCAATATTCGGCTTTGTCACCGGATGTTTTGCAACGAAAATTGTACAACAATCCTCAAATGGCTGGATTGAAGTTTCATAGGTATTGATCTTCTCAGAAATTTCTACAATATCCTTCTTATCAAATCCGATCAGCGGACGATAAACCGGAAGAGTACATACTGCATTCGTCGCCGCAAGACTCTGCATTGTCTGGCTTGCTACCTGACCGATACTCTCTCCTGTGATCAGACCAAGACATCCGTCTTTCTTTGCAAAATGTTCTGCGATCTTCATCATGTAACGACGCATAATGATCGTCAGTTCATCATGTGGACACTTCTCGTAGATATAAAGCTGAATATCTGTAAAGTTGACAACATGAAGCTTAATCGGTCCTGAATAAGCAGAAACGAGTCTTGCAAGATCAACTACCTTCTCTTTTGCTCTTTCACTTGTGTACGGTGGTGCATGGAAATAAGTTGCCTCGAGCTCAACACCACGCTTGGATACCATGTATCCGGCAACCGGACTGTCAATTCCTCCTGACAGAAGCAGCATCGCGCTTCCGTTTGTCCCGATTGGCATGCTCCAGGTCCCGGAATGATTCTGGAATAGATATAAACTTCTTCACGGATCTCCACATTGATACGAAGTTCCGGCTTATGAACATCTACTTTCATTTCCGGAAATGCCTCCAGGATTGCTTCTCCGACTTCACAGTTGATCTCCATAGAGTTCGCAGGATAACTCTTCTTTGCTCTTCTTGCATCAACTTTAAATGTCATGTTCTTCTCTTCGTAAGCTTCATCTACATAAGCTACAACATCTTTTCTCAGCTGTTCCAGCTCTGCAACCGGCACACGGACTACCGGACAGATTCCAACAATACCGAATACCTTCTGAAGGCTTTCTACTGTCTCATCAAAATCATAATCTCCATCACAATCCACGTAAACTCTTCCGTGACATTTGTGTACAAGGAATTCTCCGTCTACGCCCTGCAGAGCATAACGAATCTGACGTACCAGTGCATCTTCAAAGATATAACGGTTCTTTCCCTTAATTCCGATCTCGCCGTATTTTATCAGAAATGAATGAAATTTCATGCTTTTTCTCCTTTATGAATCGCCGTCAATTAATGACGCGTATATTTTCTCAGCATCGGTATACAATTATATAGTGTTTCCAGCGTATAGTCAATTTCTTCTTTTGTAGTAAATTCTGACATACTGAAACGAATCGTTGCATCCAGATATTCCTGTGCCGCCCCAATGCTTCTGAGAACACCGCTTACTGCCGGATGATTCGATGCACATGCAGATCCTGATGAGACATAAATTCCCTTATCTTCCAGTGTATGAAGAAGAACCTCACTTCGGATTCCTGCAATTCCAAGACTGATGATATGTGGTGCACTTCCTTCATCTTTCAGGCCATGAACTGTTGTATTCTCAATCTTTTCTGCCTGCTCAATAAAATAATCCTTCAGTTCACGCATCAGAGCTACTTTCATATCCAGATCATTGTAGATCATCTTTGTTGCAAGTCCAAGTCCTGCGATTCCCGGAACATTTTCTGTACCCGAACGGAGATCCTTCTGCTGTCCTCCTCCGAAAAGAATCGGTTTAATCTTCACCTTTTCACCTACATAGAGGAATCCGGTTCCCTTCGGTCCATGAATCTTATGTCCACTCGCACTTAACAGGTCAATCTTCTGACGTTTTGGATAAATGTGATATTTCCCAAATCCCTGCACTGCATCTGAATGGAAAAGAATAGAAGAATTATACTCTTTTACAATCTTTACTGCTTCATCAATCGGCTGAAGTGTTCCAACCTCATTGTTTACATACATACTGATACGAGAATTGTCTCCGGACAAAGTGCTTCTTTCAATGCATCCAGATTCACTCTTCCACTCGCATCTACCGGAAGATATGTCACACGGAAGCCTTCCTCTTCTTCCAGATAACGCATTGTATTTAAGATTGCAGGATGCTCGATCGAAGTTGTGATCAGGTGATTTCCTGCTCTTCTGTTCGCTCTTGCACATCCGATCAGTGCAAGATTATCACTCTCTGTTCCTCCTGATGTAAAGTAAATATCTTTCGCATTTACCTTAAGAACCTTTGCGATCGTTTCCTTGGCTTCCTTTACATAGTGCTCCGCATCTACACCTTTTCGGTGCATGGAGGATGGATTGCCATAATCCTGACACATTACTTTATATACAAGATCTCCCACTTCCGGATATGCTCTGGTTGTGGCTGAATTATCCAAATATGCTTCCATTTCATCTTCCCTTTTCTAACTCTGTTACCATTCACAGAAGTCTGTAACCGGCAACGTCTTTCTATTATTTTATGTTTTTATCTTCCAACTGTTCCCGGCATTCTAAATGATACATCAGAATTGACAATGTTGTAAGTCCTGCTGTCTCTGTTCTTAAAATACGCTTTCCAAGTGTGATTGGGATCGCTCCGGTCTCTTTCGCCTGATCGATCTCACTCTCATCAAACCCGCCTTCCGGTCCGATAAAGATACCGACAGACTGCCCCGGCTCAATCTTACTTATGACAGCTTCTGTTGCTTTCATCCCTTCCTGCAGTTCGTATGGAACAAGCACTACATCCAGCTCTTTCGCGTAATTCATTGCTTCCCGAAAGCTCATCACATTCCGCACTTGTGGCACAATTCCTCTCTTCGACTGTTCCGCAGCCCCCTTGGCGATCGCCTGCCAGCGTTCTCTCTTCTTTCCGGCTTTCTTCTGATCCAGCTTTACAACCGAACGCTTTGCCGCAAACGGAACAATACAATAAGCTCCAAGCTCTACTGCCTTCTGCACAATCCATTCCATCTTTTCCCCTTTCGGAAGTCCCTGGAATAAGATCAGACGGGAAGCCAGTTCTGTCTGAGACACTTCTTTTTTCACAACGCGAAGGACTGCTTCCTTCTCCTCATAACCTTCCACTTTGCAGAAGTAATCCGTTCCTTCTCCATCACTGATCCACACTTCTTCTCCGGGTTTCATTCGGAGTACATTCTTCATATGATTCACATCACTTCCTACCAGACGGATCTGTTCTCCGTCCACGCAGGATGGATCTGCAAAAAAATGTTGCATCTTGTTTCTCCTTATGCGTTCTTGCGCGCTGTTACACATACCCATTCACCCTGATATGTGACCTCTAGAAGTTCCAGTCCGGCTTTTGCAACAGCTTCTTTTACCATCTCTTCTTTATCATCGATAATTCCACTTGTAATGTAGATTCCACCCGGTTTCAGCTGGTTCACAATTACCGGTGTAAGTTCTACAAGAACCGGCGCAAGAATATTCGCTGCCACAACATCATAGCACTCATATCCAACCTTATCCTGAACTTCTTTGTCATCGATAATATTTCCGATCATCACTTCATATTTATCTCCGGAAATTCCGTTGTTCTCCATGTTCTCATAAGTTGCATCGATTGCACATGGATCGAGATCTGTTCCAACAGAATGCTCTGCTCCGAACTTCAGCGCAAGCATTCCAAGAATTCCGCTTCCGCATCCCACGTCAAGAATCTTTGTCGTCTCTGTTGTATACTTTCTGATCTGACGGATACAAAGCTGTGTTGTCTCATGCATTCCTGTACCAAATGCTGTACCTGGATCAATATGGATCACCATCTTATCTTCATCCGAAGGCTTCACATCTTCCCAGGATGGAATGATCAGAATATCATCCACATAGAACTGATGAAAATACTTCTTCCAATTATTCACCCAGTCTACATCCTCTGTCTGGGATTCTTCAATCTCGCAGGCTCCAACATTTACATAAGCAGACATCTCCTCCAGTTCTTTCTTCACATTTGCCAGAACTTTTTCTTTGTCCTCATCCTCTTCCAGATAAAAACTTAAGTAAGCCACACCATCATCTGCCTCGATCTCCGGTAAAATATCAACAAACATCTGCTCTTTATCAGACTCTGTCAGCGGGATCTTATCCTCGATCTCAACACCTTCAATCCCAAGATCTGCCAGCATACTGCTTACAATATCCTCTGCCTCTGTTGTTGTCTTCAATCTGAATTTATTCCATTTCATCTAATTTTCCTCCTGAAACCACAAATCTAAATCTACGCTTGCACGAATTCCCGGAACTGTACCGGCCTCACTGTACTGCCACATCTTATAATCATATGGACACTGCGGAAGTTCATGATAATCCGCATACCAGAAATCATACTCTGTCAGCTCTTCCATCTTCAGGGTAAATGCCATCCATTTCATGTTAGCATAAATCATCGGCTGATATCCAGCCTGTTTCACTCCGTCACAAAAGACTTTGCAAAAATTCGTAAAGTCTTCCCTTGTATTCTGGTCTGTTCTTGCTGTATCATCTTTGATTTCTTCTGTGTCATAGACAACAGGTCCTGTAATCTGATACGGCTGGATATGTTCCAAAACAAAGTCAGTCTCTTCGACTGCTTCCGTTGCTGAGATTGCCTGGGAAAAGAAATAGACACCGACTTCCAGACCGGCATCCAATGCGCCTTGTACATTCTGTTCAAACATGGCATCTTCAACTAATGCGCCGCTCTCTCCATATGCACGGTATCCAAGTCTTACGATCACGAATTCAATTCCGCTTTCCTTCACCTGCTGCCAGTCGATCGTCTCTCCCTGGAACTCCGAAACATCAATCCCTTTTTTCGCTGACACCTTTCCCTTCGTATCTTTATACGAAAGATATCCTGTCTCTTCATTTAATGCCAGATTGCTGAAATCATAAGAATTCCTCGGTACTTGATTCAAAAGCCTTGCTCTGTAATTATTCTCTTTCACATCCTGGAAGTCATAGTACTTCTTTCCGTCTTCTGTAACAATCTGAACTCCACTGACAATCTGCGTGTTTTCCTGCTTGTCTTTCTTCGTCTGTCTTGTCTTCACGTTGCCGGAACCCACGCCGGCAAGAATAACTGCAAGCCCCACAAGAGCCGCTGCCATCCATTGCTTCTTTCTCATTCATTTCCTTCCAATCGCATCTGTTCCGCACCGTTGCAGAAATGTTGTTACTGTTCACACGATGTGCGACCAGCAACGAAATGTTTCCCAGGTAATTTTCCTTATTCCTCTGCTGCAAGCACGATCATTTCATCTCCGGCTTTTATTTTACCACCATGAAGCACTTTTGCAAATACCCCTTCTCGCGGCATGATACATTCTCCCATTTTCTGGAAGATCTGACAGCCATGATGACATTCTTTTCCAATCTGTGTCATTTCTAACAAAACATCATTACATTTTAATCTTGTTCCAACCGGAAGATTACGGAAATCAATCCCCTGAACGATCACATTTTCTCCAAATGCGCCATCTTCTACTTCTGCACCTCTCGCACGGAATGCCTCAATCTTATCATAAGAAAGAAGACTGATCTGACGATGCCATTTTCCTGCATGTGCATCTCCTTCCAGACCAAAATCTTCAATAAATGTGCCTTCCTCAATTCTTGTCTTCTGTGTTCCCTTTGCCGGACTTGTACAAATTGCTATTACTTTTCCCATTTTTCTATACCTCTCAAATTACTTTTTCACTTTTATAATTTTTGTGCATAATCTGCACTGTTATTTTTCTGTTACTGATTTTATGTTACTGTTCACACGATGTGCGACCAGCAACGCATCTCGCCATTTTAAATCGCCTTTTGGCGATGGGGCGAGATGCATTCAAGTCAAAACACGCATCCTCCGTGTCAATCAGCGGAGTGATTGCCACGGGAGTGAACAGTCACTGATTTTATTTCATTACTGATCTAACCACCGATTCCGTACATGGCCCGATGTTCTTTTTTCTGCCCAACTTCTTCATCTCTTCGCTCATCAGAGAAATTGTGACAAGCCGGTTTTTTCCAGATTGCCTGACGCATTGCTTCTTTCACTTCTTCATCCGTTGCACCGCTTCTTAAAAGTTTTCTTAAATCAATTCCACTTTCATACTGTAGACAGAGTTTCAGATATCCTTCCGCTGTGAGCCGGATCCTGTTGCAGGAATCGCAAAACTTGTGACTCACTGCACTGATAAATCCAATTCTGCCCTGGAATCCAGGAAAGCTTACATATTCCGCCGGACCATTCCCCAAATATTTTTCATACGGTTCAGCGTTTCCAAATGCTTTCTCTAAAAGTTCCAGAAGCTCATCTCTTGATTTTCCCTGACAGGCTTTTCCCATCCCGATCGGCATCATTCTATAAAACGAACCTCTAACGGATGCTCCTTTGCATACTCTGCCATCTGAATATACTCTTCTTCTGACTGATTCATCGGCACACAATTTAACTTCACACGCAGATTCGGATATTCGAGTGCTGCCTGCAGTCCTTCCAGTGCCTGATTTAATTCCCCACATCTTGTCACTGTATGGTAACACGTTTCATCCAATGTATCAATACTGATATTCACTGCATCCAGCCCCTGACGCATCAACTCATCCAACTGATTTTTAAGAAGAATTCCGTTTGTTGTCAATGTCACCTGTTCGATCCCCGAAATTCTCTTAATTTTCCCCAATAAGTCCGGCAATCCTTTTCTCACCAACGGTTCCCCACCGGTCAGTTTGATCTTTGAAATCCCAAGTTCTGTACTAATCCGGCATACTCTCTCAATCTCATCAAAAGTCAGAATCTGCTCATGCGGCAGCTGCTCAATGCCCTCTTCCGGCATGCAGTAGACACAGCGCAGATTACAACGATCCGTCACAGAGATGCGCAGATATTCTATTGTTCTTCCATATTGATCGATCATCTCTTACATACCTCTTTCTTATCTCTTTTTATTACTACGTTATTTCCCCGCAGAAAGAGGTTTCCCACACTCACTTGCATTTCCCGTAAGGATAGCAAGTCCATGTTCCAAAGACGGAAGTACCGCTTCTAAATTCTCCTTTACCGCCTTCGGACTTCCCGGAAGATTAATAATCAATGTCTGATTGCGGATCACAGATGCGCCACGGCTGAGCATTGCTCTTGGTGTCACTTGAAGTGAAGCCAGTCGCATTGCCTCTGCAATTCCAGGTGCATTCTTCGTTGCCACGGCAAGTGTCGCTTCCGGTGTGCAGTCACGCGGTGCAAAACCTGTTCCTCCGGTTGTTGCGATCAGATCCACTTTTTTCTCATCTGCAAGTTCGCAGAGACACTGTTCGATCATCTTCTGCTCATCCGGAAGAAGTCTTACTTCTGTCACTTCATATCCGGCTTCTTCTAACATACTGTAAAGAAGCGGTCCACTCTTATCCTCCCGATCTCCTGCATATCCTTTATCACTCAGCGTCACTACCGCTGCTTTCCATCTTTGTTCTTTCTTTTCCACTTTACTTTTCGCCTTCTTTTCTTTCCTTCTTATATCCATTGTCGATCAGCCACTCTTGCCGCCACTCTTTCTGACCAGATAGATTTCCCCAATCTCCATCTTTTTATCCATCGCTTTGCACATATCGTAAACTGTCAAAAGTGCTACACTTGCTCCTGTCAAAGCTTCCATCTCAACGCCTGTCTTCCCGGTCACACGTACCGTACAATTACAATAAATTGCAAGTTCACTCTCAACCATCTCGAACTCTACCTTGCACTTTGTGATCGGAAGAATGTGACACATCGGAATCAGATCCGATGTCCTCTTTGCTCCCATAATCCCTGCTGTTGTCGCAACTCCAAGCACATCCCCTTTGCCTGCAGTTCCTTCTTTGACAGCACGGAACACTTCTTCATTCACCGTGATCTTTCCTGTGGCGGTTGCTTCCCGGACTGTGTCCCGCTTCTCCGTCACATCTACCATAATGGCTTTTCCTTTTTCATCAAAATGTGTAAATCCCATTTTTTCACCTCTCAATCTGAAAATGCTGTTGTTATCCACATTCCCCTTGCGAATATCAACAAGACGATTACTTTTTTTATACTAAACGATTGTACCACAGAATAGTAGTAAAATTCAATGTTTTGGCAAAAAGAAAGGACAACTATAGTAGCTGTCCTTTTACCATCATCCCATCTTTTTCTTTAATTCTTGTATCGTTTCCAGAGTTTCTTTCGTGATTTCTGCAATCTGTTCCAATGGTAGTCCCGCTTCAATCATTGATAAAATAATTTCTTTACGTCCACGGTTTTCTCCTGTCTTGATCAATATATCACGATCTCTGATTGCTTTCTGTCTTGCTTCATATTCAAGACGTTTTTTCTCGTCTGCACTTAATTTGTCCAATTCTTTATACGCTTCTTCAAAACAAGAATTCTTCTTAGCCATTTTCTCAAAATCCTCCCTGCGTTTACCATTCAAAAAGCGCATCCACTGCATTAAATCTGTTTCACTCTTTTGTTTTGGCGGTAATTTAGGCAGTTCCAAAATATGCTTATGTTAAAATTCAATATTCAGCATCTCATCTGACTTCTCCGGAATCTTATGTCTTTCCGCATATCCTGTAAGAATCAGCGTAAGTGCTCCGTCCCCTGTTACATTACAAGCTGTTCCAAAACTATCCTGAAGTGCGAAAATTGTAAGCATCAGTGCTGTTCCCGCATCATCAAACAGAAGAACTCCTGTGATAAGTCCAAGGGATGCCATAACTGTTCCTCCTGGAACTCCCGGTGCACCGATTGCAAATACTCCAAGAAGTATACAAAACAGAAGCATTGTTGGAATTGACGGAAGTTTTCCATACAGAATCTGTGAGATTGTCATACAGAAGAACACTTCTGTGAGTACAGATCCACACAGATGGATATTAGCAAACAACGGAATTCCAAACTGTACCATATCTTTTCTTAATGGTTTCGCCTTGTCTGCGCACTGCAGAGCAACTCCGAGTGTAGCAGCTGAAGACATTGTTCCAACGGCTGTCAGATATGCCGGTCCGTAATGCTTCACAACCTCCAGTGGATTCTTTCCTGAATAAACGCCGGCGATTGTATAAAGAAGTGCCATCCAGATATAATGTCCGATCATAACAATAATAATAACCTTAAGGAATACCGGAAGCTGTTTTGTGATGGAGCCTTCATATGCCAGAGAACAAAATGTGAATCCAATAAATAACGGAAGGATTGGAATCAAAATCCTTGACACGATGGAAAGCACGATCTTCTGGAATTCTTCCAACATTCCTGTGATTAATTTTGCCTTATTCCATGCCGCTGCAAGTCCGATCATAATAGAAAATACAAGTGCACTCATAACCGGCATGATCTGTGGGATAGAAAGTTCAAACACCATCTCCGGCAGTTCTTTCAGTCCATCTACATCTGTCACAATAGAAAGATGCGGGATCAGCGCATATCCTGCTGCTGTAGAGAATAACGCAGCCCCAACAGAAGATACATATGCAATACATACTGCAAGCAGAAGTAATCTCGATGCATTATTTCCCATCTTTGTAATGGACGGTGCGATAAATCCAATGATGATCAGCGGAACGCAGAATGAAATAATCTGTCCCAAAACATATTTCAAAGTTACAATAATGTTCAGAATTGCATTTGTCAAACCTGTCCCGTCATTTGCATTAAGAGCAAGTCCGGCAAGAATTCCGATCACAACACCTACCAGAAGTTTAAATGGCAGGCTTTTGAAAAAACTCGATTTTTTCATAAAAAGAATCCTCCAATACTATTTTTCGGTCCTATTTCACAGATGTCTGTAATCTCCAACCTTTCTCAGACCTGTTTAGTCGGTATGCAATATTATAATACACGAAGGATAAATCTACAACTGTCTGTTTGCAGCTTACCGATTTGCACCTATAGGACTTTTATATTTTATTGTCCCGCAAGGCAGAAGAATATTATAAGTCCATGCGCTTTTTTTCTTGTTTTTAATTTCTCGAAAAACAAATCCTGAGGTTAGTGTGCAGACCATAGCTGATTATTTTGCTGCTCAGCTATACGGATGTAAGTTTTGCTTTGAAAAATTCAAAGTTGTCTATAAGATGTATGAAATTAATTGACAAATAAAGTTGTCAATGTTATTATCATAAATGACAAGAAAAGTTGTCAAATCAAAACGAAAGGGGACTGGAAATTGCCTTTATTAAATCGATTAAAAGAATATAGATCAAAACTGGGAATCAATCAGACAGAGCTTGGAAAGCGGGCAGGAGTTTCCCGCCAGACGATCAGTCTGATCGAGCGTGGGGACTATTCCCCATCTGTGACACTGGCATTAAAAATTGCAAAGATCTGTCAGGTTACAGTAGAAGATATCTTTGAGTATAAGGAGGATGAAAACGATGAAGAGTGATACAAAGACGAGAAACACAAAGAAAACCATTGTAAGGATGTTAGCGGCAATGCTGATAGGAGGAGTGATAGGAGGCGTAAGTACTGTAGTTTATGAAATTGTTTTTGGGGAAGATTTTAGTGGAAGATCGCTGAGCCTTCTGACGGAAGCAACACGGAGGCTTATGGTTCCGGGGCTCCTGTCAGTGCTTGTCGTTTCAATTGCAGCATATGAGATCTGCTTCAAAAAGCTAAGAAACGTCTGTGATCGGATTGAAGATGCAGAAGATGAGGAATTTCATCGACTGGATTATGAGGAAGAAAGGTACGGAGCAATTCTGCAGTGTATCAATGTAGTGGCACAGGTGCTTTGCATTGCTTTGTTGGGAAGTGGATATTCTATGAGATATATTCATGATGGAAGAACTTCGCTGGTAAAATTTCTTACAGCATGTGTCCTGTTTTTAATCTGTTTCTTTTACTGTGGCATGGCTCAAGCCCGTTATGTAAAACTGCTTCAGAAAGTACATCCAGAGAAAAAGGGCGATATTGCTTCCAAAGATTTTCATAAACAATGGCTGGAAAGCTGTGATGAGGCAGAAAAGGAAGCTGTTTATCAAAGTTCCTACAGTACTTACATATTCTCAGGAAAATTAATCGGAATATTGTTAGTTGTGACGATGATCGCGCATTTATTTTTCAATACAGGAGTGTTCGCGATTGTTGTGGTCGGTGTAATCTATTTATGTATAACTGTAAAATACTGTGTTTCCTGTGTTAAATTAAAAAATAAATTGTAGCAATTAATTATAGAAATTTCAGTAAATAATGCAAGTAATTCGTGCTCTGCCTTTTTTGCCGTTAACATGGGAATGAACCAATGTCATTTAGTTAACATTCAATAATGATATTATGCGTGAGAAAAATGTTGAATGATTTTTAGCAGAACTGTTTTTTAAGAGACACTTATAAAAATAGATACACTAGCGAGTGAATATTCTTTCTTCGCCATAAATTACCTTTCCTTTCTACAATATAGCCTGAACAACTTTATTGTACACGGAAAGGTAATTTTTTTGTATAACAATAAACCCATAACAAAAGCGACCAGCTGAGTTAACAGTTGATCGCCTTTGGCTTAATCATTTTGACATTGTATTTAATTCTCTCAATCTAACCTTCAATCGCAAATAATTTCTGTATCTTACTAAATTCCACTTAAATCCATTTCTTGGAATATAATTAAAACGAACTATATATTCGATTTTTCTTCCATTTAGCCAATAACAAATATTATACATTTTCAGTTTTTCTTCTTTTTCAAACCGATTAATAATTCTGGACATCCACCAGAACAGTAATACTTAGCAAGGCAATCGTGACATTTCGTAAGATTGTTTACATCATATCTCTTGAATCTGACCGACCACAAGGTAATCTCTTCCCAATCGGCTCATGTCCTTAATGATAATGGTTCCAATGTTTCCGACCTTAACCTCATTCATCATCTGAATGAAGCTTGGGCGATCAAATCGTATACCGGGAAATACCATCATCTGTGAAATGACGAACCGGTGTCAGGCTATGTGCCTCTGCATTGCATATTCTTGAAGAATCTGCTTCTGATGAGAGATACTGTTAGATTCTCCCTGAAGCTCATCATCGTGACTCAAACGCTCATACAGAGCTGTATATAATTTTCCCTTTGCCATTTTCGGCTTTCTCCTTTCCATCTCAATCGTATTTGTAGACTTGTAAACACAACAGCCTAAGCAAATACACGATAAGTGGTTCATGTAATTGATTAAGATGTTGTACATATGTTACCACACCTGCTACTTGATATTTTCAGGGAAAAAGTTCCCTTTTTATATCAGCACTAACCATCATAAGAATGATTCTGTCATTAATCATTCTTATTCTTTACTTTTTTGTAGTTCATGATAGAATGTCTTTGTAATTGAAACACTTTTTCTGTCAAATTCAAATGGCAGACCTATGATATTTATCAGGAGGATTTTATGTCTGATTATATAATCTCTCAGATCTACCATTCTGACATTCTGGCAAACAAGCAGATAAACGAACTGCTCCTTGCAGAAGGTATCCGCCGAGATGCAAATCTTGACTACACCTGCGATATGTATGATGATGAGATGAACATCATCGCTACCGGAAGCTGTTTTGGCAACACACTCCGCTGTATGGCAGTCAGCAACGCGCATCAGGGAGAAGGACTGATGAATCAGATTGTAACTCACTTGATCAGCGTACAGTTCGAGCGTGGTAATACACATCTTTTTCTCTATACAAAATGCAATTCCGCCAAGTTTTTTGGTGATCTCGGTTTTTATGAGATTGCCCGAATTGACGGTCAGATTGTATTTATGGAGAACAGAAAAACAGGATTCTCCGCTTATCTGGAACGTTTAAAGAAAGAAAGCGAACAGTCAGAAGTTACGAAACGATTCGCCACTGACAATACACCGATTCTTTCTGAAGTATCCTCTAAGGCACAAAAGAACCTTCGCATTGCAGCACTTGTCATGAATGCGAATCCATTTACTTTGGGGCATCAATATCTGGTGGAAAAAGCTGCTGCTGAAAGTGATATTCTTCATTTATTTATCGTCAGTGAAGATCAGAGTCTTGTTCCGTTCTCTGTGCGAAAACAATTAGTTCTGGAAGGAACCGCTCACCTTAACAACATCATTTATCATGAGAGCGGTCCTTACATTATCAGCAATGCAACTTTCCCAAGCTATTTCCAGAAAGATGCCGATGCTGTTATGGAAAGTCATGCAAACCTTGACCTGACGATCTTTGTTAGAATCGCGCAGGCGCTTGGAATCAACTGCCGCTATGTAGGTGAAGAGCCAAACAGCCAGGTGACTGGAATCTACAACAAGATTATGGCTAAAAAACTTCCCGAAAATAAAATTTCATGTACGATTGTTCCGCGAAAAGAAACTAACGGAGCTGTAATCAGCGCATCGACTGTACGAACTGCGCTAAAAAATGATAATATAGAGTTGTTGAAGACACTTGTTCCTGAAACAACACTTCACTATTTTCAGAGCAAAGACGCAGATCCTGTGATTGCAAAGATCAAAGCTGCTGAACATGTTGTACATCATTAAGGAGCAACTACTATGTAAAATATATACTGCGTAGAATTGCTGAAACCGTGTAATTCACCCTTAAACAAAACGCGAGAAAATGACAAGGAGGTTTCCTTATGCAAGGAGAACAGGTTGTATTAACAGATATGCTGCAATGTCGTGAGCGGCGTGCACAAATCCAGGATACATTCATTGAACAATACCACTGTCCAGTCATTTCATTCTGTATGAACATCCCAGGACCCGTGAAGACAAATGAACAGATCCTCGCTGCTTTTTACAGTGGAAAGAATGCCCTGCTTTTAAAGCTGGAACAAACTCAGGCAGATATTAAAAACTCAATTGAAATTCATGAAAAAACCGGAGATGAATTATTGCTTGCAGTTGACTGTCCGGCAGAAAAAATCAAAGATCTCACAACTGAGATTGAAGAAATGCTGAAAAAAAGGAGATTTTAAAATGTTAGTATGTGATTATATCGTAGAACAGATTGATGGAGATTATGCACACTTAAGAAGAGTTGATCTTCCGGATGAAGAGCTAAAACTCGTAGCCAGAGCACTGCTCCCGGCTGAGATTGTAGAAGGTTGTAAACTGCACTATGAACTGATGCAGTATACAATCATCTAATGTTACTATTCTTCTACCTGTTTTTATTCAAAGAAGACTGTAAAGAGGATTCCCTCCTGAAAATATTTCATTTTAAAGAAAAGGAAATATTTTCAGGCAGGAATCCTCTTTGTACGTTTTCTCTATTTCATTCCCCGTCAATTAATCTTCATCAAACGGAACAACATCATCCTCTGCATTTTCCACAGCTTCACCAGAACCACCTGCTTTCGGTCCTGCAACGCCTTTTACCTTCATCGTTCTGACATTGATCCCATTGACCTCAATGTGGTCATCCACAGGAATCACAAGGCACTGTCTTCCGTCGATCATTCTTGTCTCTACAAGATCCATTCTGTCCGGATTTACTTTAATCACAACATCTGGTGTCTCGATATTGAACTTTCTTGTCTCTGCGATATTACTTGCCAGAAGCGTTGCTTTCTCGCCTGCATTTTCTTCGAAGTTCTTCTCAAAGTTCTCCATCTTCTCATTCGGCACACCGCTCTGCTCGAAGATTTTCTTCACATCGGTCTTATCCAATGTCAGCGGATCCGGTTCTTCTTTATGTTCTTCAATCAAGTCATTCAATGTCTCATGGATATTACGGACTGTCTCATAATCTCCGTCTTCTCCCAGCGTATCTTCTATGATCATTTGGAATGTCTCTTTCTGTGTATCCGCAGACATCGGCATCTTCGCACCAAGAAGCTGGTCGATCATCTCCGGCTGGAGGTCTTCTGATTTCTTGGTGTAATAAAGCACACTATGAAGATCAGTACTTCTGTCGTTGAATGCCGGAAAGAGGAATCCTTTATCTGGCTTATCAACAATCCAGTCACGGATTCTGTCCTGAATGCAATTCTCTTCTACGTTATAGCTAAGTCCTGCCTTTGACAGGCTGACCGGACAGATGCTCATCAGGATATGCTGATACACTTCATCCGAAGCATCATCCATCTCAAGATCATCGGAAGTTCTTCCCGGAACATCGTATGCTGCATGGATCAAAATAATATAATAATTCTCCGCATACTCATAAGTCGCAATGACTTTATCATAAAATTCTTCCAGAAGCATATCATCTTCCAGTCGGCTGTCACGAAGCTTCAACAGAAATTCCTGCGTTCCGCCCGGCATCTCTGCGTCCAGTGGGAATTCCATATTCAGCATATTCTTACCGATACTTCCGGAAAGTGTCTTCTTAAAAATATCAAAATACTTAAATGCTTCTTCCTCCGGAAGTGCGAGAAACGCTTCCTTGGACTCCATCTTTTTATTCTTCTCATAATCTACATAACACCCACAAATCCGGGTGATTGCACAGTTTTTTGGCGAAAACTGCTTGCGAATTTCCAGTACTTCTTTTTTATTCATATATGTTTCCTTTCTTCATTCTTTCTATGTTATAATTATGTTAAATATAATATCAGGGGCAAAAGGTCTGAAACCACCGATGCTTGCACAAAAATTGTACAATGCCCCTGGATTCCAACATCTAAAATACCGTAGACATAACAAGCTTATTTTACCTCTATTTTTACAAGAAAGAAAGATTTGATTTTCTCAAATTTCTATGGTATTATACGCATTCTGAAAATACAGAAAGGAATTTGTAATTATGTCATCCAACTCAGTTACTTCAACTGCCCGGGAACATGTATTTCCACTCTTTGTTAAATATGTCTCAGCAAATGTACTCGGCATGATCGGATATTCTTGTTATATCCTTGCCGATACGTTTTTTGTTGCCCGGGGAATCGGCTCGGATGCGATTGCTGCACTTAATCTGGTTCTTCCTGCTTTCAGCTTGTTAAACGGAACAGGCTGATGATCGGTATGGGTGCTGCTGCGCGATACTCGCTTTCCTCCGGCAGAGCTGACAGTGAGATTCACCGCACGATCTTCACCCAGGCACTTCAGCTTGCATTTATAGCTATGCTGTTCTTTTTCAGCATCGGACTGTTTTTTGCAAGACCTCTTTGTGTCTTACTTGGAGCCGACGGAACTACATTGCCGCATGCAATTCCATACATCCGCATCCTGCTTATGTTCTCTCCGCTGTTTTTGTGCAACAATCTGTTGAATTGTTTTGTCAGAAATGATGGAGAACCGCGGCTTTCAATGACTGCAATGCTCGTTGGAAGTCTGACAAATATTGTGCTGGATTACATTTTCATCTATCCTATGCAGCTTGGCATGACCGGAGCTGCACTGGCTACTGCAACTGCTCCACTGGTTGGGATGAGTATTCTGTCCATGCATTTCTGGAAAAAGAAAAATCAGTTTCATCTGGTAAAAACAAGGATACATCTAAAAACTGCTGTAGATATCTGTCGGCTTGGAGTTTCTTCTCTTGTAGCTGAATTATCTTCCGGCATCGTAATTCTTGTCTTCAACATGCTGACACTGAAGTTTAGTGGAACAACCGGACTTGCAGCATACAGTATCCTTGCTAATATTGCACTCGTACTTGTAGCAATCTTTACCGGAATCGGGCAGGGCATCCAGCCGATTGTCAGCAGCCACCCTGGTAAAAATGGAGTTCCTGTACGCCACCAGGTAAGACGCTATGCATTAAGCACTGCATTACTTATGGCTTTGATCGCTTATCTGGTTGTCTTTGTCTTTGCAGTTCCGATTGCTGACTTGTTTAATAAAGACAAGGATCCGTTGCTTACTTCAATGGCAGCAGAAGGCATGCGCATTTACTTTGTAAGCCTGTTCTTTTCAGGCATCAATATGGTGTCAGCCACTTATTTAAGTGCTTCCGACCAGCCGGTACCGGGATTCATCATCTCTATCCTGCGCGGCCTTGTACTGATCCTGCCGATTGCGTTCCTGCTTGCCGCACTTTTGGGAATGACAGGTATCTGGCTCTGCCTTCCTGTTACCGAGGCAATCGTGTGTGTCGTGACCTTCTTCTTTCTGAGAAAATTTTAAGTAAAGTATTTGTAAAAGAAGAACTCTGTTGCGAATGTATTGATTCATACATCTCATAACAGAGTTCTTTTTTATCTTATTTTAAATATTTCGCTGTCTCAAGAATACGGTTTGCATTCTCAATTCTCTCCTGTGTCGGAGGATCGATTCCCTCTAACTTGTAATCATATCCAAGTTCTTTCCACTTGTATGCACCAAGTGTATGATATGGAAGAACTTCAACACGCTCTACATTATCCAGTGTCTCGATGAAATCATGAAGTCTCTCCAGGTACTCATCCTTGTCACTGCGCTCCGGAACGAGTACGTGACGGATCCAGATTGGTTTCTTGATATCAGACAGATAACGTGCAAACTCAAGAATATTCTTGTTGCTCTGTCCTGTGAGAATCTTATGCTGCTCATCATCAATGTGTTTGATGTCAAGCATCAGCATATCTGTGTATTTCAGCAGCTCCTGCAGTTTACCAAAGAATGGTTCTTCCTTTGTAAATACAGCTCCGCTTGTATCAATATTGGTATGAACTCCCTGTTCTTTCGCCTTCTTGAAAAGGTCAATCAGGAAATCCATCTGCATCAAAGGTTCTCCACCGCTGACTGTGATACCACCTTTGTCTTTCCAGTAGCTTTTATAGCGAAGTGCTGTTTTAAGCAGTTCGTCTGTTGTCTTCAGTTCGCCATCCTGCATCTTCCATGTATCCGGGTTGTGGCAGAACTGACAGCGCATTGGACATCCGCTTACAAAAATAATAAAGCGTACGCCAGGTCCGTCAACGGAACCGAAGCTTTCTGTTGAGTGAATATATCCTTTTACTTCTGACATGTTCTTCTCCTCCTAAATTTTATTGTAACTGTTCAGAGCCAACCTCCAAAATGCTACGCATTTCGTCGGTGTGGCGTATCCGCCAAATAAAATTCAAAAACAGTCTTAAAAATGCAAGCATTTTATAGCTGTTTTATGAAATTTTGCTTGGCTCTAAACAGTTACATTTTATTTTTAAAAAAGGACGCAGCATGGTGAAATGACTGCGTCCTGATGTAATATGCATAGGCTAAAGCCTGAATTCCAGAGCATCGCCATGCTCACAGCTCGATTCCGCTTTGCTTCTTCTCGCTGTGGGGCTGCGCCCTATGAAACCAGCCAGTCAAAAGTCTCTTAGCAAGCAAGCTTGCACGAGTCTTTTACTGTCTGATTTCGCATGGCTTGGCTGTATTACATATGATCGTGGCAAGTTCTTGCGATAACGTCAAGCTGCTGCTCACGAGTAAGGTCGATAAACTTAACAGCGTATCCTGATACACGGATTGTGAAGTTAGCGTACTCAGGTTTCTCTGGGTGCTCCATAGCATCTTTCAGTTTGTCAACGCCAAATACGTTAACATTCAGATGATGTGCTCCCTGATCGAAGTATCCGTCAAGTACGTGAGCGAGGTTCTCTTTACGCTCTTCATCAGAATGTCCAAGTGCACCTGGGTTGATTGTCTGTGTATTAGAAATTCCGTCAAGTGCAAGCTCGTAAGGAAGCTTAGCAACAGAGTTAAGAGAAGCAAGAAGTCCACTCTGCTCTGCGCCGTAAGACGGGTTAGCTCCTGGTGAAAGTGGCTCTCCAGCCTTTCTTCCGTCCGGAAGAGATCCTGTAGCCTTACCGTATACAACGTTAGATGTAATTGTAAGGATAGATGTTGTCGGTACAGAATGTCTGTATGTGTGGCACTTGTTCAGTTTGTGCATGAATTTCTTCAGCAGCCATACAGCGATCTCGTCTGCACGGTCATCATCGTTACCATATTTCGGGAAGTCTCCTTCGATCTCGAAGTCTGTAGCAAGTCCATCTTCGTCACGAACAACTTTAACCTTAGCGTATTTAATAGCGCTTAAGGAGTCTACTACGTGTGAGAATCCAGCGATACCTGTTGCGAAAGAACGTTTAACGTCTGTGTCGATCAGGACATCTGAGCTGCCTCATAGTAGTATTTATCATGCATGTAGTGGATCATGTTCAGTGTATCAACATACAGCTTGGACAGCCACTCCATCATTTCATCATATTTAGCAAGTACTTCATCGTAATCAAGGTACTCAGAAGTAATTGGCTGGTAAGCCGGTCCTACCTGTACTTTAGTCTTTTCATCAACACCACCGTTGATAGCGTAAAGAAGACACTTAGCAAGGTTAGCACGAGCTCCGAAGAACTGCATCTCTTTACCTGTCTCTGTAGCAGATACACAGCAGCAGATGCTGTAGTCATCTCCCCATACCGGACGCATAACATCATCGTTCTCGTACTGGATGGAGCTTGTTGTTACAGAAATCAGGGATGCGAACTTCTTAAAGTTCTCTGGCAGTCTTGAAGAATAAAGAACTGTCAGGTTCGGCTCTGGTGAAGGTCCCATGTTGTTCAGTGTGTGGAGGAAACGGTAGTCAGTCTTTGTTACCATAGAACGTCCGTCCTGTCCAAGTCCACCAACCTCAAGTGTAGCCCATGTCGGGTCTCCTGAGAACAACTGGTTGTAAGATGGGATTCTTGCGAACTTAACCATACGGAATTTCATTACCATGTGGTCGATGATCTCCTGAGCTTCCTTCTCTGTGATTGTTCCAGCTTTAAGATCTCTGTCAATATAGATATCAAGGAATGTAGAGATACGTCCTACGGACATAGCTGCACCATTCTGTGTCTTGATTGCTGCAAGGTATCCGAAGTACAGCCACTGAGCTGCTTCGTGAGCATTCTTAGCCGGCTGAGAAATATCGAATCCGTATGCTGCAGCCATCTCTTTCATCTCTTTCAGAGCTTTGATCTGATCTGCAAGCTCTTCACGAAGACGGAAATCCTCACCCTTCATGCCGTGTCTTGCGTAACGCTCGAAGTCATACTGTTTTCTCTCGATCAGGAAATCGATACCGTACAGTGCAACACGACGGTAGTCACCTACGATACGTCCACGTCCGTATGTATCCGGAAGTCCTGTGATGATCTTGTTATGACGAGCTTTTTTCATCTCTGGTGTATAAACATCGAATACACCTGGTTATGTGTTTTATGATATTTTGTGAAGATCTCATGCAGTTTCTCGCTTGGCTGGTATCCGTATGTTGTACAAGCCTGCTCTGCCATCTTGATTCCACCGTAAGGCATGAATGCTCTCTTCAGTGGTTTGTCTGTCTGCAAACCAACAACCTGCTCAAGGTCTTTCATGCTCTCATCGATATATCCTGGGCCGTATGCTGTCAGACCGGAAACAACTTCTGTCTCCATATCGAGAACTCCGCCCTTAGCTCTTTCTTCTTTCTGAAGTTCCTGCAGTCTTCCCCATAATTTGTCTGTTGCTTCTGTCGGTCCTTCAAGGAATGCCTCATCACCTTCATATGGTGTGTAGTTCTCCTGGATGAAATCACGCACGTCTACAGAGTGTGTCCATTTTCTTCCCTTGAAGCCAGCCCACTGCTCAAAATTAGCCATTGAAAAATCCTCCTATATTCTTTCCTAAAATAGTTTTGTAATTGTTTTACGGGCATAGTATAACACCGTGTTAAATAAATGACAAGCGTAAAATCGAGAATAAATATCGGAAATCGCTTTGTATTCGATTTAGTACAAAATATGCGGAAAAACGCCCATTTTACGGGGAATTGTACAAACTTTAGTACAGTAAAAATGTACCGTAAAAAGAACATTTCCACATGTGTACGGTCGGATTCACACGCAAATAAACGGTCTGATTTTCTTTCTGAAAAACCTCTAGGTACTTTTCCTCTATGATAACGTTTTCACTTTCTTTTTTCTTTATATTTTTGTCAATAGAGTTATGTTCTGTTTTTTGATATAATAGTGCATTAAAGTATCTATATTTAGTTTATGAAAGAGGAATATTATGGAAATCAGAAAGACCAGGCCGGAAGAATTAGACGTGCTTCTTAAAATGTACGAAAACGCACGCAGATTTATGGCAACCCACGGAAATGCTTCCCAGTGGGGAAACACTTATCCTTCTCCTCAGTTAATTCTGGACGATATTACTGAGGGGAACAGTTATGTCTGCACAGAGCAGGATCAGATCATTGCCACTTTCTATTATAAAGAAGCTGCTGATCCTACTTATATGCGTATCTACGATGGCGACTGGATCAATGACTCCCGTTACGGAGTTGTCCACCGCATCACTTCCATCGGAAATGTAAAAGGTGCAGCGTCCTTCTGCCTGAACTGGGCTTTGGAACAATGCGGCAATATCCGTATTGACACACACCGTGACAACATCGTAATGCAACATCTGTTAGATAAGAATGGATTCAAGTATTGCGGAATCGTATATGTTGAAGATGGAACAGAACGAATTGCTTATCAGAAAGTGGTTTAATAATACCAAAATCCATAAAGCAAGGAGCAGAGACATTTGATCTTAATGTCTCTGCTCCTTGTTACTATATATCTCACAGAATCTTGCTGCGAAGGACGGTTCTTCTCCACCTGCATAAAGATGTGAGATATCTCCTACTTTCAATCCACGGAAATATGCCGTTCCCTGTTCTCTCTCTTCTGTTACTACTTCTGTCACAGAAGTTGGTGCAAGCGCAAGGCAATGCCAAAGCACAAATGGTGATACATTCCATAAATGAGACAACAGCACGCAGCTGATTCCGAAATGGCAGAAAAATGTCACTGTCTCATCACTTTCTTTCTCCACACGATAATGCGCCCCTTCTCTTACGTATCCGTGCTCTGCGAGAAAGCGATCAAATTCTTCAATCACATGATCGTATACTTCTACGAGATCGGAATTTTTCGCCACTTCTGTTTCTCTCCATGTATTTTTATCCATATAAGCTTCATGTTCTGTCCAATACCCCGGAACCATATCCCATGCAATTCTAGGTAAGAAATACCCTCCTTCTTTTTTCACATCGGGATATGCTTTTTCAAGTTCCGGATTTTTATTCAAATCAACCTGCGCCGGGAACTCTTGCAGCCAATCCAATATTTCTGCTGTTTTTCCAGTTACCTCAAGACATGGAGCCGCCGTATCCTTCGCTCTTCCAAGTGGAGACTTATAGCATTCCCCCATATTCATAGATACTGCACGTTTTGCAAGCAGTGCCGCTTCACGTCTTCCTTTTTCTGTTAATGTGTCATTTACATAATCCGGATCTCCGTGACGGATCAATAGAATTCTCATCGTGCTTCTCCTTTGTAATCAATTATTTTCTCCAGCCATTCCTCTGCCAGTTTGGGCCAGATCTGTACTTCTTTCAGAGTCTTTCGGATTTCTTCTTTCTGCTCTGCTGTCCATTTCGGTGGCTGTGTTCTTCCAATCCCATTTTGCACAAGAAGTTCTTCTCCCTTTTCCTTTGAAAATGAAGTTTCTCCCGCAAGAATCGCTTCTGCAAGCATACGAAGCTGCTCCTGTGTATAAGGCTGTCTTCCTCTGCGTTCCAGCCAGTCCTCTGTTGCAACAGACATTCCATGTACGCCTTCTGAAAATACATGGTGCGCAAATGGAACTCCTTCTTCCAGACATTTCTGGGCTAAAAGATAGCTATTCTGTACCGGAACGGTTCCATCCGTTGCTGTCTGCCAAATGAAACATGGTGGTATTTCTTTTGTTACATACTTTTCAATTGACATATATTCTAACTCTTTCTTTGTTGAATTCTTCCCTAAAAGAGCTACAAAAGAATCTCTGTGAGCATATTTTCCTGAAGTAATTACCGGATAAGACAGCACAGCAGCATCCGGTTTGTTTGAAAACTTCTGATATTTTTCATCAGGATCCTCGATATCCGCTCCATGCACACACAGACTCGCACACAGATGTCCTCCAGCTGAAAATCCACAAACCACGATCTGATCCGATAAAATATGCAGCTGTTCTGCACGAAAACGGATCATTCGCATTGCTCTGGAAATATCTTTCAGCGGCTGAAGCTTTAATGGTGCTTCATCCAGTGGATTCACTGTATATTCAAGGACGAACACATTATAACCGGCCTGATAAAATTCCATAGCAACCAGATGTGCTTCCGAAGGCGATACAAGTCTGTAACCGCCACCAGGAACCACCAGCATCGCCGGATGCATCAGCTCATCCTCATGAATATAGCTGACCATAATCGGGATAAACCCATGCGCCGCCGGGTAATGATATTCTTCTTTGTGCCATAATTCTATTCTTTCGCCTATCATGTGTTAATTCCTCCTGTGTGATTTATAATTTGTGCTTTTCTGTTATTCTTTTGGGAGCACGGACTTTGCTCGTTGCTCGCGTAAAAAAGCCATGAAAGACAAAATCCCCCAACCTTGTCTTCCATGACTCCCATTACATACACTCAACTTGCTTTACAGTTCGAATCCTTCCAGATATGGATTCTCTGCCTCAGAAAACTTCTCTTCCTCAACCATCTGTGCAATTGCCGGGTCAAGTGGCATCTTTCCGAGAACCGGAACGTTAAGATCTGCTGCGATCTCATCAATGTGGCTCTCTCCAAATACTTTGATCTCTTTGCCACAATCCGGACACTTCACATAGCTGTAGTTCTCAACAATTCCAAGAACCGGAATGTTCATCTGCTTCGCCATTCCATATGCCTTCTTCACGATCATCTGTACAAGATCCTGCGGAGATGTAACGATCACAACGCCATCAACCGGAAGAGACTGGAATACTGTCAGCGGAACATCACCTGTTCCAGGTGGCATATCAACGAAGAGATAATCAAGATCTCCCCACATAACGTCTGTCCAAAACTGCTTTACAACACCTGCGATCACTGGTCCCCTCCAGATAACCGGTGCTTCCTCATCTTCCAAAAGAAGATTGACAGACATGATCTTTGTTCCGTCTGCTGCCTCACATGGAAGAATTCCCTGCTCTGTTCCTACTGCCATCTCATGAAGACCATACATCTTCGGAATCGATGGACCTGTAATATCTGCATCCATGATACCAACATTGTATCCTTTTGCTCTCATCATTCTTGCAAGGGATGCTGTCACAAGTGACTTACCAACGCCGCCCTTTCCGCTGACAACGCCGATCACTTTCTTAATAGATGAATACATATTCATCGGTTCATGCATATCAACTTTCTTGCTTGTGCACGTTCCTGCACTGGCACAGCTGGCACAGGATTCCTCTGAACATCCTGCTGTGTTCTGCTCTTCTGCCATAATACCATAACCTCTTTTCTAAAAATAATGATGTCGCTTCCATTCACAAATTCTGCGTCCGGTAACACATCTCGTCAGAAAATTTTCTGACACAGTGACACTATTGTAACACATTTCATAAAAGAATGATAGGCTGAACCCACGCTTTTATTTTTCTATGCTTTTATTTTTCTAAGTGTTATACTTAAGTTACTTGAATACAACTTAGAAAGGAGTTTTTCTGTATGCCAGTAATATCCGAACAGCTCAAGCCAATCGATACCGTCAATGGATTCCAGATCCGCCCCGGCTTTTTCCGTGAATTCGGTGCAGTCGCTATCCCAGGTGGTGTCAACTTTACGATTCATACACACGGTGCTACCTCCTGCGAGCTTCTGCTGTTTCACCGCAAAGCCGAAGAACCATACGCCGTGATTCCATTTCCGGAAAGTTACAGGATCGGATTCTGCTATTCTATGATCGTCTTTGATCTGGATATCGAAGAATTTGAGTACGCCTATCGATTGGATGGTCCTTATGATGAAAAGAAAGGACTCCGTTTTGATAAAAACAAAATCCTGCTGGATCCTTACGCACGTGCAGTCACCGGACAGAGCCAGTGGGGACATGTGAATAACGCCCAGCATGGTTATCGTGCCCGCGTGGTACAATCCAACTTTGACTGGGGTGACCAGCGTCACCATTCTATTCCTATGGAAGACTTGATCATCTACGAGCTGCACGTCCGCGGATTTACCATGGATGAAAGTTCCGGTGTTAAGCACCACGGTACCTTCGAAGGTCTGCGCGAAAAGATTCCTTATTTGAAAGAACTTGGAGTCAACGCTGTTGAACTAATGCCAATTTTTGAATTTGATGAGATGCGCGATGTACGATTGATTGATGAAAATGAACTTATTGATTTCTGGGGATATAATCCGGTCAGTTTCTTTGCACCAAATACAAGCTACTGCTCTTCTATGGAATATAACCGCGAAGGACTGGAACTCAAGACACTGATCAAAGATCTCCATGACAATGGGATAGAAGTGATCCTCGATGTTGTCTTCAACCACACTGCCGAAGGAAATGAATTCGGTCCGTGCTTTTCTTTCAAAGGGTTTGACAACAACATTTACTATATGTTGACTCCGGACGGACATTATTATAATTTCAGTGGATGTGGAAATACATTAAACTGCAATCACCCGGTCGTGCGAGACATGATTTTGGAGTGTCTGCGTTACTGGGTCATCGAATACCGTGTAGACGGATTCCGTTTTGATCTCGCTTCGATTCTCGGACGAAATGATGACGGAACACCTCTAAGCCAGCCACCGCTTCTGCGAAGCCTGGCTTTTGACTCAATCCTTGGAAATGTAAAACTGATCGCTGAAGCATGGGATGCCGGCGGACTTTATCAAGTCGGTTCCTTCCCTTCCTGGAAGCGTTGGGCTGAATGGAATGGGCGCTACCGTGATGATATGCGCCGCTTTTTAAAAGGAGATGACTTCCTTGCCCAGACTGCTGCCGCAAGAATCACAGGTTCTCCTGATCTGTACGATCCTGCTTGCCGAGGTGGAAATGCTTCCATCAACTTTCTCACCTGTCATGATGCTTCACGCTTTGTGACCTGTACAGTTATAACCAAAAGCATAATGAAGCCAACGGTTGGGGGAACACTGACGGAGCTGACGACAATAACAGCTGGAACTGTGGCGTAGAAGGCGAAACAGATGATCCTGCCATTCTGGCACTTCGTAAACGACTGATGAAAAATGCATGTGCCGTTCTGCTTTGCAGCCGCGGAACTCCAATGTTCCTCTCCGGTGATGAATTCGCAGACACACGTTATGGAAATAATAACCCTTATTGCCAGGATAACCTGATCTCCTGGCTAGACTGGAGTCTCCTCAAAAAAAATAAGGATCTGTTCGATTTCTTTCAATATATGATCCAGTTCCGCAAAGATCATCCTGTCATCCGTAAGGATCTCGAACCAAGTTATCTTGGTGTTCCGGCAATGAGCACGCATGGACTCACTCCGGATGAGACAAATTTCTCCGGTGACAGCCATGTTGTCTGTGTACGATTCGCAGGTTATAATGAAGCAACACAAGAAGAAGATCTTGTTTATCTGGCTGTAAATTCCGGATGGTTTCCGGTCACACTCACTCTGCCTGAACTTCCTGAAAAATATAAATGGCATGTCGCGTCAACACCGGAGATCCTAAATGTCAGTTTTTTCACAAAAATTCAATGCCCACAGTAGAATCTAAAATATTTTTAGGTGAACGCTCTGTTATTATTTTCGTTGCTACTACCATATGAATTGAAAAATTTTAGCTATTTCTCAATATTTTTTAGAATATTTTTATTCACTTTTCACAAGTCTGTTGTTTGTGTAATAAATAACAGACTTGTCATTTTTTAAACTTTTCTTGATAATTTTTAGATTTATTTGTAGAATATTACTAAATAGAACTTTACTGGTTTGAAGATAGGTTTTTTCAAATACATTTCCTATTTTAAAATCAGTCAGTAATGAACGTTATGGTAAAAGGAGAGGTTTAAAATGAGTAGACTTGAAATCCCAGGTCCAGATAAAGGCCAGCTCGTCGTTGAAGAGCTGTACAAAGATCTGGAACGTAGAATTGAATCCAGCTCCGGGATTATGTCCGGTTGACATGACTCGTGCATTTATCGAGATGTGTCAGACGCAATCCTGTGGAAAATGTACCCCATGCCGCGTTGGGCTGTGGCAACTGAAGAACCTTCTGACAGATGTTATGAACGGGACTGCTACAATGGAGACGCTGGATCTGATCGACACACTGTCTGAATCCATCCGCGAAGGTTCTGACTGCCCGATCGGATACGAAGCCGGTGCCATGGTACATAAGAGCTTAAGAGACTGTCGCGAAGATTATGAGGAACATGTCCGTCAGGGACGCTGTACCTGCCACTATACACAGCCGGTACCTTGCGTTTCTCTTTGTCCTGCACATGTTGATATCCCTGGATATATTGCACTGACCGGAGAGGGCCGTTACGCTGACGCAATTCGTCTGATCCGTAAGGATAATCCGTTCCCGACAACCTGCGGTTTTATCTGCGAGCATCCTTGTGAAGCCCGCTGTCGTAGAAATATCGTAGATGATGCCATCAATATCCGTGGACTGAAACGTATGGCCGCTGACTATGCAGGCAAAGTTCCGCCACCGGAATGCGCACCTTCCACCGGAAAGCGTATCGCTGTTGTAGGTGGAGGACCTGGTGGACTCAGTGCTGCTTACTACCTGCAGTTGATGGGACATCAGACAACCGTATTCGAGATGCTTCCAAAGCTCGGCGGAATGCTCCGCTACGGTATCCCGAACTACAGACTTCCGAAAGATCGTTTGGACGAAGACATTCAGGCAATCCTTGAGACCGGAGTTCAGGTAGAATTTGGAAAACGTATCGGTAAAGATATCACAATTCAGAGTCTGCGCCAGGAATACGATGCTGTTCTTATTTCCATCGGTGCAAGCACTGATAAAAAGCTTGGTATCGAAGGCGAACAGGCAGAAGGCGTGATCTCTGCTGTGTCTTTCCTTCGTGATGTCGGAAAAGACAAGAGCCCTGATCTTACCGGACAGGAAGTTGCTGTCATCGGTGGCGGTAACGTTTCCATGGACGCTGTCCGCACAGCAAAACGTCTCGGTGCTAAAAAAGTAAGTATCGTTTACAGACGCCGTACTGCAGATATGACTGCTCTTCCGGCTGAGATTGAAGGTGCTGTTGCTGAGGGAATTGAAGTTCTCACATTGAAAGCTCCATCCAGAATAGAGACAGATGAGAATGGACACGTTTCAGGCATCTACGTCACACCACAGATGATCAGCAAGATCAAAGACGGTCGTGCAAGTGTCTGTCCGACAGGAGAAGAAGATTTCCTTATCCCTTGCCAGACACTCATCGTTGCAATCGGTCAGGATATCGAATCTGAACACTTTGCCGAAGCCGGCGTTCCGGTTTCCCGCGGTAAGATCATGACAGAACGTTATGGCGGTTTCGATAACATCCCTGGCGTATTCGCCGGTGGAGACTGTGCGTCCGGACCTGCTTCTGTAATCAAAGCAATTGCTGCTGCAAAGGTTGTTGCCGCCAATATCGATGAATATCTTGGTTTCCACCATATCATCAGCTGCGATGTTGAGATTCCGGAGCCTCGCTTAAGCGACCGTGAACCTTGCGGAAGAGTTGAACTTACAGAACGTGAAGCCTGCAGCCGTGTCTGTGATTTTGAAGGTGTTGAAAACTGTATGACAGAAGCCGAAGCAAAACAGGAATCCCACAGATGCCTGCGCTGCGACCACTTCGGTTATGGTATCTTTAAAGGAGGTCGGAAAGAAAAATGGTAAATATTACAATTGATAATCAGAAAATATCCGTACCTTCCGGAACTACTATCATGGAAGCTGCGGCAAAACTTGGAACTCCGATTCCGAAATTATGTTATTTAAAAGATATCAACGAGATTGCGGCATGCCGTGTCTGTGTTGTTGAAATTGAAGGGAAAGATCGTCTGGTCACATCCTGTAATAATGTTGTAACCGAAGGCATGGTGATCTACACGAACAGCCCAAAAGTACGCATTGCAAGAAGACAGACTGTACAGCTTATCCTTTCCCAGCATGACTGCAAATGTGCAACCTGTGTCAGAAGCGGGAACTGTACACTTCAGCAGGTTGCAAATGACCTGAACCTGATCGATCTTCCGTTCAAAGAACGTTTTGAAGAAACTCCTTGGGATAAGACATTCCCACTCATCCGTGATTCACGCAAATGTATCAAATGTATGCGCTGTATCCAGATCTGTGACAAGATCCAGGGACTGAACATCTGGGATGTTACAAGTACAGGTTCAAGAACAACGATCAATGTAAACGGAAATAAAAAGATCAACGAAGTCTCCTGTTCTCTCTGCGGGCAGTGTATCACACATTGTCCGGTCGGTGCACTTCGTGAGCGTGATGATACAGAAGACGTATGGAGTGCGATTGCTGACAAGAAGAAAGTTGTTGTCGCACAGGTTGCTCCGGCAGTCCGTGCCGCGTGGGGAGAGGCTCTCGGTCTTTCCAGAGAAGAAGCAACAATCGGAAAGATCATGGACGCCTTGAAAAAGATCGGCGTAGACTACGTCTTCGATACTTCTTTCTCTGCTGACCTTACAATCATGGAAGAAGGAAATGAATTTCTGCAGCGCTTCACCAAAGGAGAATTAAAGCTGCGTCCGATGTTCACTTCCTGCTGCCCTGGATGGATCCGTTTCATCAAATCACAGTACCCACATCTGGTGCCACAGCTGTCCACAGCCAAGTCACCACAGCAGATGTTCGGTGCTGTTATGAAGACTTATTTTGCACAGTCCATCGGTGTTGCTCCGGAAGATATTTACACCGTATCTGTCATGCCTTGCGTAGCGAAAAAAGGCGAACGCAACATGGAACTTTTCTACGGTGAGTATGCCGGACATGACATTGACACAGTTCTCACTACAAGAGAGCTGACAAGAATGATCCGTGCTGCACATATTGATCCAAAGAGCCTGAAAGACCGCGAATGTGATCCGCTTATGAAAGAGTGGTCCGGTGCCGGTGTTATCTTCGGTGCTACCGGCGGTGTTATGGAAGCTGCACTTCGTTCCGCACACTATCTTGTAACCGGACGTAACCCGGATCCGGATGCATTTAAGATCGTCCGCAGTCCATCCTTTGAGACGGGTGTTGTAGAAGCTGAAGTACAGATCGGTGATGCTACGATCCGCGCTGCTGTTGTCAGTGGTCTTGGAAATGTACGCAAACTGCTTGAAGCAATTGAACATGGTGAAGTACACTACGACTTTGTGGAAGTTATGGCCTGTCCAGGAGGATGCGTCGGCGGAGGCGGTCAGCCGATCCACGACGGCGAAGAACTTGCACACACACGTGGTGCAAACCTCTATTTCCTTGACAAGAACGCCAAGATCAGATTCTCCCATGAGAACCAGGATGTTATGAAATTGTACAACGATTTCCTTGAGAAACCATTGTCACACAAATCACATATGCTGCTTCATACAGATCATACAAAGTGGGAGATGCCGAGATAACTATTCATCATTTTGCATTCTGAAATAGGCATCCCAAAAGTTTCAATCAGTGCAGGGGCCGCATTTTCCGACCGTGAAAATCCTAGCGAAAGTATTTTCAAAGATGCCGACAAGGCTCTGTATCACGTAAAGAAAAACGGGCGAAACGGATGCGGTTTTAATAAAGAAAAAGCAGGCAGAACAAGTTTGTCCTGCCTGCTTTTTCTTTATTCTACTGTTACACTCTTCGCAAGGTTTCTCGGTTTATCTACATCAAGTCCCTTCGCAACACTTACATAATATCCAAGTAACTGCAGCGGAATCACTGCGAGACTTCCCATGAAATGCTCATCCACTTTCGGAACATAGACTGTAAAGTCTACCTTATCTTCCATCTCATAATTGCCATAGTTTGTCACACCCATCAGATATGCGCCACGGCTCTTGCATTCCATCATATTGCTGACTGTCTTCTCATACAGCTTGCTCTGTGTCAGAACTCCGATCACAAGAATGTTGTCCTCGATCAGACTGATTGTTCCATGCTTCAACTCACCTGCTGCATAAGCCTCGGAATGAATATAAGAAATCTCTTTCAGTTTCAGACTTCCTTCCAGACACACTGCATAATCAACTCCACGACCTACAAAGAAAACATCATGTGCATTCGCATATTTGGCTGCAAACCACTGAATTCTCTCCTTGTCCTGAAGAATCTTTTCGATCTTGTCCGGAATCGTCTGAAGCTCAGAAATGTAGTAGCTGTACTGCTCATCTGTGATCAGCCCCTTCACCTTCGCGAACTGAACCGCAATGCAATCCAAAGCCACAAGCTGTGCACTGTATCCCTTTGTTGTCGCAACCGAAATCTCCGGTCCTGCCAGTGTATAGAACACCTTGTCCGCCTCACGGGCAATACTGCTGCCAATTACATTTACAACTGCAAGTGTTGCAAGTCCCTTCTCTTTCGCCATACGCATTGCTGCCAATGTATCTGCTGTCTCTCCGGACTGGCTGATCACGATAACCAGACCATCCTTCACAAGCGGCATCTCACGATAACGGAACTCAGATGCAAGCTCTACTCGAACCGGAATCTGGGCCATCTCTTCAATTACATACTGCGCCTCTACTCCGACATGCCATGCAGATCCGCACGCAACAATGTAAATCTGGCTGTACTTCTTGATCTCTTCCTCTGTAAGATCAATATCAGTAAAATCGATCACTCCGTCTTTTACAACTGAATTCAGAGTATCACGGATTGCTTTCGGCTGCTCATAGATCTCTTTCATCATAAAATGCTCAAATCCAGCCTTTTCTGCTGCCTCTGCATCCCATTTGATCTCTGTTGTCTCTTTCTCGATCTCATCACCGTTCAGGTCATAGAAATGAGCCTCGCCCGGAGTAAGTTTCGCAAACTCAAGATTTCCGATATAATATACATTTCTTGTATATTTCAGAATAGCCGGAACATCAGATGCCACATAGGTCTCGCCATCTGCGATACCGATGATCATCGGGCTGTCTTTTCTAGCAACCCAGATCTCTCCAGGATAATCCTTGAACATCAATTCAAGTGCATAAGAACCACGTACACGAACCATTGTCTTTGCGATCGCATCGATCGGTCCTAAATTGTATTTCTTATAATAGTAATCAACCAGCTTAATCACTACTTCTGTATCTGTATCACTGTAGAATGTATAACCATGCTTTAACAGCTTCTCTTTCAGCTCTGTGTAATTCTCAATGATACCATTGTGAACTCCGACCACTTCAGACTCCACGGTACCGGAACCACTTTTCTCACAGTTTCCTGACACATGCGGATGTGCATTCACCTGGCTCGGCTCACCGTGAGTCGCCCAGCGTGTATGACCGATACCACAAGTTCCCTTGAGTGCCTTACCACTGTCAGTCTTCTCTGAAAGATTGCTCAAACGTCCCTTCGCCTTAACAACCTGTGACAGATGCTCTCCGTCACGCACTGCAAGACCGGCTGAATCATATCCTCTGTATTCCAACTTAGACAATCCGTCCAACAGAATCGGAGCTGCCTGATGATTTCCTGTAAATCCTACGATTCCACACATAAATAATTCCTCCTATTAACTATCTGTATCCCACTCTACAAATAGTTATATGCATTTCCATGTTGTTTTCCCTTTTCAATGAGCCTATCGCTTTCGTAATTGTTACAAAAAAAGTTAAATAACTCATTCGTTAGTGTAACACAGATAGGCGAAATAGGGAAGTAAAAAATGCATTTTCTTAATCGCTTTCCATTGCTACATTGGCCAGTCAGGAAACCTTCCGTTCATGATTGCATGCATAATCCTCTCCTTCGCCCCTGGTGTCTCCCTGTTGATCTGCTCTATTAGCTGTTTTGCATACGCTCTTTTTGTTGAGCCGTCTACCGGGCAGGTATTCTTAACCACACGGATTCCCTGGTCTGCAACAAAATGCGCTACCCCCTGCTCCGGAACATACATCATCGGACGGATCACCGTCACTCCGGCTTCCGGTAATTCTGTCACCGGTGGAAATGCATAGAATCGTCCTTCATAGATCAATGACATCAATGCTGTCTCTATAAAATCATCCTTATTATGTGCATATGCCATCTTATTGATTCTAAGCTCTCCCAGTCGTTGATACATCGCACCCTTCCGAAGTTTTGCACACAACGAACACGGCCTTACATCCTTGTTTTCCTGAAATACGATCCGGGCGATCTCTGTATCGACCTGCTCATAAGGAATCTCCAAGTGCTTACAATACTCTGCTACACCCGTAAAATCCATTCCTTCAAATCCCACGTTACAGGTAATGGCGGATAATTCGAACCGCTTCGGGTAAAATCCTTGCAGCAGTTTCATTGCATACAGCAATGTCAACGAGTCCTTTCCACCGGAAACGCCTACAGCAATCCTATCGCCCTCTTCTATCATGTTATAATCTTGTATTGCCTGACGGATCAGGCTTAATAATTTCTGTTGTTTCATATTTCCTTCATTTTTTCTTTCACTTTATCCGGTACATCGATCAGTCCAAATCGATAAAACATTCCATAAATGTAGGTAACGCCCCTGATATCTCCAAGAGCCTTCGGCCTTTCCACTATTTCTCCTGTCTGCTTTATATTATGAAACGCCAGCTTCACCGAACTCCAGGCCAGACTTTTACTTTTTTCCCTGCGGTCGATCCATAATTCTTTCGTATATTCACCATTTCTTCCTTTTCTCACTTCATAGGTGAACGGCAAACCGGAATATGTTTTAAACATTATATTTTGATAACTGAGGATCATATCCCATAAATGCTCTTCACTCGGTTCTTCCTGCAGTCTTCTCATTAAATCATAATTCATATCAGAAGCTTTCCTCAACTACTACTTTGCATCTTTCTATGCTCATCACATAACCTTCCAAATATTAGTTTCATAATATCACTTTTCCATAATACTTTACAACAATTTTGCGAAATTCGGGTTGCGGATTTTGTAAGCATCTCTTATACTTTATTATTATGATGTAGGTGCGGGAATTGCATAGCAATGGAGCAATCCGGTTGCATCAGTGAGTGGAAAAATTTTACTTTTTGCACTCACACCTTATTATGTATGAATGTGGAGGGATGAAAGCATGAAGATACTTCTGATCAACGGGAGTCCTAAAGGTAAAAGAAGTAATTCATTAAAGCTTGCATACAGTTTCATTGAAGGATTTAAAAATGGATGTACGAATGATGAAGAAAGCCTCTCCATCGATGAACTCCATGTAGCTTCAATGAATATAGCTGCGTGTAAAGGATGCTTTGCGTGCTGGCAGAAAACACCTGGCATATGCTGTATCAAGGATGATATGCAAACGGTTATTGAAAAACTGATTGATGCTGATCTTATTCTTTGGTCTTTTCCACTGTACTATTTTAATGTCCCAGCTATCTTAAAGAATTTGATCGATCGTCAGCTTCCTATGAGTCTTCCTTTTATGAGTTCAAAGCAGGACGGATACGGAAGCGGAAGTCATGACTCCAGATATGATATGGAAGGTAAAAGACATGTGCTGATCTCCACCTGTGGCTTTTATTCTGCTGTTGGAAACTATGACAGTGTATTGCGGATGTTTGATCATTTTCTCGGCAAAGGAAATTATACGACCATCTTTTGTGGTCAGGGAGAATTATTCCGTGTAAAAGAATTGTCTGCAAGAACAGATGAATATCTTTCCACTGTAAAGTGTGCCGGCTCAGAATATGCAATGACTGGAACAATTTCTGAAAAAACAGATACAATACTCCACACGCTTTTATATCCCAGAGATGTGTTTGAAAAAATGGCAGATGCCAGCTGGGGCATTAGTAAAACGACCGGAGAAAAGGAACCGGATGATCTTGTATTTACCCGGCAAATGGCCTCTCTTTATAACAAAGACAGCTATGATGGAAAAGAACGCGTACTTGAGATACACTTTACCGATTTGGGACACACCTACCAGATTCAGCTTAGCAAGACTGGAAGTGAAGTTTTTACTGACGGACGTCTTTCTCCAACTACTCGCATAGATACGCCTTTTACTGTATGGTCAGCTATTTCCCGTGGAGAAATCGGTGGCGCAGAAGCATTGGGGAAACAGATGTATACGGTATCCGGTGACTTTTCCTTGATGATTGATTGGGATAAATTCTTCGGAAGCGCATCTGTAGTCAAAAAAACAGAGAAAACGCCTCAAAATACGATTGAACAGAAAAATCCTTCCATGATGACAATGCTTATACCGTGGATTACGTTCTGGATTGCTGTTTCTATTCATCCGGAAGTCGGAGCTGTGATCACACTACTTGTGGTCGCAACAGTACCATTTATTATGCGAAATCGTAAATTTGTAATTTGGGATCAGCTCTCTATGGCAGCTGTTGCTATACTTTCTGCAGCCGCAAATATAACCGGAAACGGAGTTCTTCTGACAAACATCGGATATCTTGTATTTGGACTATTCTGGCTGCTTTCATGCCTGACAAAAGAACCTTTATGCGCTGCGTATGTAAAATATAATTATGGTGGTGAAAGTGCACACCGGAACCCTCTCTTTATGAAAACAAATTATATTCTTGCAGCAGCATGGGGAGTGTTATATGTGCTGACAGCAATCTGGACCTTTCTGCTTAAGAAAGCCGGACTTGGAAATGTGCTTATCCTTGTGAATAATCTGATTCCTGTATTGATGGGACTTTTCACAGCATGGTTTCAAAAATGGTATCCTGCACGGATGGCAAGAGGCAAGAGAAAATAGTATTTTCTCTTGCGCTTTCACAGATTTCTTCTTCTACCACTTCAGCCGCTTCCTTATTCTCTGCACTGACCGAGATATACATCTTCAACTTCGGTTCTGTTCATGCTCAACAACTGCATAATCGAGCATCCTCCTCAATCAAATGGTCAATACGAACCGTGTTATAAATAGACGCACGGCGGACGGCGGACAATCCCATGAACTTCATATCCCTTCTCCAGAAGGAACTCCGCAAGATAAGAACCATCCTGACCTGTATTACCTGTAATTAATGTCTTTTACATTATCCCCTTCATAGGAGATCAAAGAACGTATTCCAAGTCCCCTGTCAAAAAATATTTCATCTTCTTCAGAAAATTCCACGCTTCCGAGATATCCCTTATATCCCATAAATTAGATTATAACTCAAACTCTTTCAATAGCTTTTCCTGATACTCCTTATCAACCGCCGCTTTCAATATATCTGCTGTACGCCCGAGTTTGATAATTCAATATTTAACTGGTTAATTCTGTTTTCTCCTTCTGTTATTCCAATCTTGCGTCCTGCTTCAATTCCTCGTCTTTCTGCGGTTAACATTCCTATATTGTAATCTCTGATTGCTCTTTGCCTTGTCTCGTATTCTAATCTCTTCTTTTCATCTGCGCTTAATTTATCCAATACGTCATATGCTTCTTCCAATTCAGAATTTTTCTTTGCCATTTCTTCAAAATCCTTTCTGGTTTTTCCTCCAAGAAAGCGCATCCACTGCAACAGGCTTGTCTCATTTTTCTCTTCCGGTGGAAGTTTTGACAATTCTAAGATATGCATCTCCATAAGATCTGTATACTCTTTTCCTGTCTTTGCATCGCAGAATGCAATTCTCCGATAACACTCTTTATCATCTAGAAAATGATCATATGCAAGAATGCTCACATGGATACACTTCTTCAAGCAATCGTATCCCTCGCCTTCTTTTATTTCACTTGTATACATCTTACTTAGATAATAAACAGAACGATTTGCCCAGCAATCAAATGCTTCTACCTGCATCTCAAAATCAATCTGTTCTCCATTCTTCAGTTTCACCCGGACATCTAAAATCCCATACTTATCATCTTTCGATTCTTTTCTGAGATTCGTAGGCATAAGTTCCGTGTTCTCTACCTCACCGGATGGAACGTTCAATAGTGCTGCGATAATATTCTTGCGGATGTTATCATTCTGCATCAATTCCTTGAAACAGAAATCTACCGTTGGAAGCATGATAAAGTCTTCCTGCTCCTCTTTCGATTCTTTACAATGTGATGATACGCTCTTAGTTGATACACTTTTCTTGTTTTCTTTCATAGAATTCTCCTCTCTTCTGTGCAACGAATGATTGCCTGAAGAAGAGGATTCTAAAGTTATATTTATCTTAACACAAGATAGTTTTCTATGGAAGTAACTATCCCCTTAAAATCAGATATTTGAGAAACTTACTCCATCACATAATCTTCAAACAATATTCATCTTTTTGGGTTGTCATCGGATTATCTGCTCGAAAAACTGAGCTTATTGAATAATTACCGATTTGGTTCATAGATCTTTTTGCAGTTCATCAGAATGATGACTGCGTGGTATTAGATTATCATGAGAATTCTATTATTGCAAGCTGAATTTTTGTAAGCATCTCAAAACATGACGCACTAGTATTACAGCAGTTTTCTTCTATACTAGCCGCATCATCAATGGAGGCACTTACCATTCTGATTCCGTTTCACCAGATGTGTACCAACTTCTTACATGGCATATTCCAAAAAATACCGTCCTAGCCAATCGCAGACTATCCCACAGTTGCCCCTTGGAAACAGTTCAATAAAACCGTCTCTAAAGAATTCACCGTTCGCGTAGCAGCTCACCAACAAAGTGTTAAGTCTTAAGGTCATAACCCGCTGTCGTGCTTCTCCGTTTTTCAAAGTGCTGACCTTTATTGTCATAACCCGTACGCAAACTCACTTTGTTAAAACTGTACAACTACATAGCGCTTCTTTGTTGCAACATGAACAATCATCCCCCCTCACTACCTCTAATTCTTCGGAAAAATGAAGGTATCATGTCACTACCTTGCTCTGCAATAGAACAGGCTCGCAGTAGGGGTATTTTGCATGAGTTTTATACGCCACCGTAGACCATCAAATCGCCACTGAAAGTTTGAGGTAGACATTCGTCGGAGCCGCAATCGACAAACCAACATAACCGGTACCAGCAACTGCAATTCTATACTCCTTTTTCATGTCCTAATATCCTCCTAAACTTTATTTCAATTCTTTGTTTTTTCTTCATGTAGCCATACGTTCAATATCAATAACACCTGCAGCTTCCCCTCCCGGTTCCACTGCAGATCATCATTCTTATATCCTTTTCCTTATCTCTTCCATCCAATCCATCACTTGGATCCACTGCCCTTAAGCACAACTCCGACAGTCTTAAGCAGAATTTTGATATCCATTCCGATATTCCAGTTCTTGACATATTCCATATCAAGCTTTACAACTTCCTCAAAGTCAGTGATATCACTTCTTCCGCTCACCTGCCACATTCCGGTCAGTCCCGGTTTTACAGCAAGTCTTCCGCGGTGATATGGCTCATACTGTTTCCACTCATCCACTGTTGGTGGACGGGTTCCTACGAGACTCATATCTCCTTTGAGTACATTCCAAAACTGCGGGAATTCATCCAAAGATGTCTTACGGATAAACCAGCCAAGTCCATGCTTGCTTCCATCCGCTCCGCTTCCGATGATTCTTGGGTCATTCTCCATCTTGAACATGAGCCCCTTCATCTCGTTCTGTTTCATCAGTTCTTTCTTTCGTTCCTCTGCATCCATATACATGCTTCGGAATTTATAGATTTTAAATAATTTTCCGTTTTTTCCTACTCTCATCTGAGAGAAGAAGATTGGCCCCGGTGAAGCAATATAGATTGCCGGAGCAAGGAATATTGTAATGATACCTGTCAGAATCATTCCAACAATTCCGCCACAGATGTCCATCGTTCTCTTCATCATGGCCTGCCGTGAGGAAATCACTCTGACGCTGGAAGTCAGGACTGTATATCCACCCATGCGGTTAATAAACTGATTTCCTGCCCATCCTGCTCTGTCTTCTAGACATTCGTGAACTGTAATTCCCATGTTCACGCATGTTTCAAACAAATCTTCCGGTATCAATGTTTTCTTCTTAATTCCAACAAGAAGAGCATCAACCATCTTGTCTGTATGTATTCAGTTACTGTATCAATCTTACTTACAACCGGAATTCCTTCGATCATTTCATTTTCTTCCGGTTCGCGGTCTGCAAGTACGATTCCGACAATATCGAATTCATTAAATACATTCTGTTCCACCCGTCTTAACATGGAATCTATTTCATCACTTGTTGAAACAAGGAGTATATTTATTTTTGAATAGAGCATATTGCCATGTTTCAGCAAATATTTCTTCCATACGATTCGCACCGCATAAAGCAGAACCACTGCCATTGGAATGAATGAGCTGATCACAAGACGCGAGGTCATGCTTCCCTGTTTGCTCATAAAGAGATATACGATCACAAGCACACTCACGATAAACACATGCTTCAATACATTCTTAAACTCTACAAAATATCCTCTTCTCATGATCCCATGATATGGCTCTGTAAAGAAAGCTGTACAAATGTCTATCAGTATAATAATAATCCCGATATTCAGATATAATCCGTTATGATACAGATCACTTGTTCCCATGCGCAATACATAACTGCTTATATAAGCCAGCTGTAATGCAACAAGATCTAGTATAATGAAATCCCAGTGCTTCAACCAGCCGTTACTGTTCTTCCTATACATTCGCGTACACCCTTTTCCCCTGATAATCTTCTGTCTGACTGCATAACAAAACATCTGATTTTATTTATCTTAAATGCTTTGTCTGTTTTTTCTCTGTAAACTGAAATATGCAGCGGATATTCTCCACTGCATATCCGGCTATTCCTGTTTGCTTTTACCGTAGTAGTATGAATTATACTTACTATAGTATTTTTCTTTCTTCATATCCACTTTATTCAGTACTGCACCGAGAAGCTTACATCCACTCTTTGTAAGCTGTTCTTTTGCTTTCATTGCATCTCTTCTGCTTACTGCTTCGCTCTCGATTACGAGGATTGCTCCATCACATTGTTTTGCTGCGATTGCTGCATCACTCATACTGATGATCGGTGGTGTATCAATCAAAATATAATCATAAACTTTTCTTGTCTCTTCGATCAATCTGCCAAAACGTCCCTGCTCCAGAAGCTCTGACGGGTTCGGAGCATACGGACCTGAAAAGATAATCTCAAGATTACGGTAATTGGTAGAATAAATTATTTCTTCCAAAGCAACCTGTCCACTTAAATACTGTGACAGTCCATTGGTCTTCTGTTTGATCTGGTAACGTTTGATATAACTGGACTTACGAATATCTGCATCTATGATCAGAACTCTCTTTCCCATCTTTCCAATCTCTACTGCAAGCTGGAAAGCCACATCACTTTTTCCTTCATTTGGATAACAGCTTGTGAGAACAATACTCTTTGTCTCTACACCACTGAACTGCATATTTGTACGGAGGGTTTTAATAGCCTCTTCATAGAAGACATCTTCTTTTCTGGAATCTGTCAATATAACTCTCTGAACTGCCATTTATTTTTTCCTCCTTTTCTTCTTTTTCTTCGATGTTGTCTTGCTTGAATTGCGAGGTCCTTTTCCTGTAATGTAGTCTTTTCTATCCGGAATACTTGCCAGTGTTGTCAGACCGAGGTAGTTCTCGATATCTTCCTCTGACTTGATTGTATCATCCATCAGTGTGAGAAGGATAATAATACCTGCGGAAAGAATCAGACCAGCCAGTGCTCCGATCAGCACATTCTTCTTTGTACTCGGACTTGTCTGGATTGTCGGCACTTCACCTTCTTCAATAACTTTCGGTGGTGTTACTTCCATCTTGTCTCCGATAAAGTCAGCTGATGTCTTCGCCAGCGTGTCAGCAATCTTCTTTGCCATCTTTGGATCTTTGTCTATTGCTGTAATGGAAAGAATACGTGTATCACTTGGATTCTCTATTGTGATACATTCCATCAACTCTTTATATGTCATATCCAGATTCAGTTCATCTACTACGTCCTGCAATACTGTACGGCTTGTGATCAGGATGTTGTAGTCTTTCGTCAGCTGACTACCGATCTGCAGATCAGCCAGTGAAGAAAGTGTTGTTTCCTTTGTGAGAACAAGCATTGTAGATGTTGCGCTGTAAACAGGTGTCATCAAAAGCTTTGTTGCTGCTCCGGCAATCACTGCTCCTGCCAGTACGGCTGCAAGGATTACCAAAACACGCTTTTTCAATGCGTAGTATAGTTCTCTGAGGTCAATCTCGACCTCGTCGTCATCATGCGTCTTTCCCATCTTTGCTCCCCTTTATTTTATTATTTGTTTTCTGTAATGCGAAGTGCATTCTCTCTTGTTATCTG
>ENA-OQAZ01000049-OQAZ01000049.1-human-gut-metagenome-genome-assembly--contig:-NODE-49-length-53742-cov-6.389555_pt1 | contig 53742 bp, 63 predicted proteins | sample MGYA00242737_ERZ504531 | MGnify/ENA primary metagenome ERZ504531 (study PRJEB26092, sample SAMD00036244) | human gut metagenome | host: Homo sapiens | study: EMG produced TPA metagenomics assembly of... | reverse complement strand
ATATATACATTGAGTGGGGATAAGTCAACAGCTTTTATAAATCAAAGAATAAGTGAATAAGAAAAGACTTGACATGATTAAGAAAGAATGATATAAATACATACATAACGAATGTATTTATTGCAGGTGAAGATAATATGGCAAGAAATAAGTATCCAGAATTAACAGTGGAGAAGATTTTGGAAGTATCACAAAGACTTTTCTTAGAGAAGGATACGAGCAAACAACAATTCAAGATATTGTTGATAATTTAGGAGGACTAACCAAAGGAGCAGTGTATCATCATTTTAAATCCAAAGAGGAGATTATAAATGCTTTGGGTGATAAGATGTTTTTGAGTAATAATCCTTTCAATGTGGTCAAAGAACAGAATGAATTAAATGGATTGCAGAAAATTCAGAAAGCTATGATGTTAAATCAGGAAGATTCAGAACGAGCCACATTGTCAAAAAATATGATTCCACTATTGGAGAATCCTCGTATATTGGCTGGAATGATAGAATCACAAAGAAAATACCTGTCACCAGAGTTTTATGAACTGATTGAAGAAGGCATTGAAGATGGTTCTATTAGTACGGAGTATCCGAAAGAATTGGCAGAAATCCTGCCATTGTTGGAATTGTGGCTAATGCATCTGTATTTCCAGCATCAGAAGAAGAAATGCAACATAAAGTGATGTTTGTAAAAGAGATGTTTGAGCGTATGGGTGTGCCATTATTCAACGACCAAATATTATCGATGATTGATGTAAAAATAAATAAAATTGTATTATGCAATTTTATTTATTTTACATCAATACATACATTCGGAATGTATGAAAAAGGAGGATTAAATGGAACTTAAAGATGTATATATTGTAAAAACAAATAATTTATCGAAGTCTTATAATAAAAAAACGGTTATAAATAGCTGCAATATGAGTGTAAAAAAAGGAAGGATATATTGTTTGGTTGGACAAAATGGTGCGGGAAAGACAACACTATTTAAGATATTGCTGGGATTAACATCAGCCACGCAGGGAACGGCAACAGTTCTGGGAATGGACTGTAAAAATGAAAGCTTGGAAATTCTTGCCAGAACAGGAAGTCTAATAGAAACTCCGGTTTTTTATGAACACATTTCAGCAAGAAAGAATTTAAAAATACATTTAGAGTATATGGACTGCAAAGATGCTGACAAAAAAATTGAAAGTATATTGGAAAAAGTCGGGTTGAAGGATTCGGCAGATCAGCATGTATCTACTTTTTCGCTGGGAATGCGTCAGAGACTTGCTATTGCGAGAGCACTTGTACATGAACCAAGTTTACTAATTCTTGATGAACCAATAAATGGAATGGATCCAGTTGGAATAAGAGATATGAGAGAGTTATTTCGTAATCTTTCAGAACAGGGAGTCACAATTTTGATGTCCAGTCATTTTCTATCTGAGGTAGAATTGGTTGCAGATGATATAGGTTTTTTGGTTAATGGAACAATCGTGCGTGAGGTTCAGTCACAGGATATATCACAACAAAATGCCGGTGGACTGGAAGATTATTTTATGAAAGCGATTCAAGGAGAGTGAGTATATGAAAATAAACAGATTATTTTCTCTGGAATTGGAAAGAAATAGCTTACGACCATATCAAATTGCTGTTGAGGTAGGCACTGTTTTTATACTGGGCTTTATATATTTAATGGCAGCAATACCCAAAATTGATCCAGGGGATAGCGATGCAGAATTATTTAGTTCTTACAATTTTGTAATAGGACTGACATTGGTGGTCATGATGGGAATTTTTTCTGTAATCTCGGCAACGATGTCATCAAAGTTTATTGTGGATGAGTATCGAGGGAAAAAAGCAATTTTACTATTTTCATATCCAATCAGTCGAAAAAAAATAATGGAAACCAAGATACTATTAGTATTTTTATTTACATTTGGTTCGATGTTGATAAGTGGAGCAATAGTACTCGCAGTTTTCATGATAACAGAAAGCTTAGTTCCAATTGGCAATGACATTGCAAGTTTAGGACTTATGTTAACAAGTATTATATATTTAGTATGTTATGCTCTGATTGCTGCATTTTGTGGTATTGCTTCGAGTTGGATTGGGTTCAGAAAGCAGTCTGTTATTGCAACAATAGTTGCATCCTGCATTATTATGGTTACAATGTGTCAGATAGTAGCTATGACATTTTTTTCTGGAGTGGCGATGATATTGCTTTTGGCTGGTATGGGAATTATTACATTTTTAGCCGTTGAGAGCATGTTAAGTCAGGCAAGAAAAATGGAAATTTAATTAAGTGTATCACATTCTTTTGTATACTCTTAAATAGGGACAGAGGAATGTATACATATAAAGAATGTTACCAGTAGTGGGGCATTCAGTATGACTGGGAGGAGGTGAGACTATGAAAAACATTACAGTTCGTCGTGCTGTTAAGGTTGATGCAACAGCATGGTGGATCGTATTCTAAGACGATCCGGTAGGTTGGTAGTGCCAAGAGACAAACTGAGTCTTCAGTTTGTCTTTGGTGCTACATACGAGAATTTGCAAAAGGAGAAGAGTGATAATTATGGATACATTATATAACAGACCAAGAATTAAGCCAATCTATCCATTGTACAGATTAAACCGTCAGGAATTCAGGATTGGAGCACAACTTGGAATTACAGCAGAGTTTGGGGATCCAGAGGGGCAGTTATGGGAATTGGCATCAAAGCTTGATGGCAGACCGGTTATGACGGTCATAGAAGAGGTGCGAGAGGTATTTCCAGAGTTAACAGTGAAGATGTGATCGATGGAATACAACTTTTGGACAATGAGGGATTTGTAGAAGAAGTTTTAGAGGAAGAAACAGATGTACCGGTTCGATATATGCCCAATATAAATTATTTTAGCAGGTATATAGGAAGTGGTGGTAATAGATATACACCACAAAGAAAAATTAGCGAAACAACGATTCTTTTGTTGGGACTAGGCGGAGGCGGTTCAAATATACTTACAATGCTTGCAGGACTTGGTCCAAAGAAAATTGTAATTGTGGACTATGATAATGTAGAAGAGAGTAATTTAGGCAGACAGCTTTTATATAAAGAATCAGATATTGGTACACCTAAAGCAGAAGCAGCGGCAAGGGCAATTTCTGAGATGAATAAGGATATTGAGATTGAGGCATACAATAAGAAGATAGAAAAGCCGGAGGATGTACTGGATGTGATAGATGGCGTGAACCTTGTAATATGTGCGATAGATGAGCTCCGTTTGTTGCACAGCGAATAGTAAATGAAGCTATTGTGAAAGCTAATGTGCCTTGCGTGTTTGGAGCATCACAGGTAAGCAGAGGAAGAGTGTTTACAGTCATTCCTGGAGTAACAGGTTGTTTTGACTGCTTAAATCTTCATTATAGTATGAATGATCCGCAGTTTGTGGAGCAATTTGTTGCTTTTAGAAAAATAGATTTTGCTCCACCAACTATAGCATATGCACCGGCAATTTTTCAGCTTACAGCAGCGATTGTTGATGAAGCAGTGCGCGTGATAACGGGATATGCAGAGCCACGCAGTCTGGGAACACAATATGAAATCAATTTTGAAGATGGTTCTTCATTTAGGCATCCTTCATGGAAACGTTACAAAGAGAAGTGTCCTACCTGCGGAAAAGGGAAAAAGGAGGACTGGGAGATATTTCAATATTATGAAAATAGAAAGTAGGCTCAGAGTGTAAGATGGAAGCAAATATAACTTTGAAAACAATATTTTGCAGGAAATTAAAAAATGGGAATTATGTAATTTTGGCTGCTGATTCTGAGCCGTTGGTAGTGGAAGAGGAGTTTGCAACGTGCATAAGTCAGGACGGTAACGCATTAGCAAATTTTGACGAGAGCGTTATTTCCGTATTTAAGGATAGCGGTTTTTTTGCTGATGCGTTATCGGATACAGTTATTCCGGAAGAACCGACAGGGAAAAAGTGGAATCTGTTACGACAGGGAGTATTTATAATATCAGTCATGGCATTGCTTGGTGTGTTAATGATTATTCCATTTTCCGGGATTCCGCTTGGAAACAGAATGATACCTGCAAATGTTCCAATGTGGATGTCGGTCATATTTATGATAGGATTTTCGATTGCTACAACAATGATTCACGAACTGTTGCATATGCTGTATGCAAACACATGGAAAAAGCAGAATGGTGGGGTAAAGATAGTATTAAAAAAGTCTATGGCTACAGTTAACATGACACATATATGGGTGTGGTCGTTTTTGGGGAGAGTTGCTGCCGTGTCAGCAGGAATAATGTCCGATTTGTTGATATTATGTATTTGTTCAATACTGGGATTATATAATGACAGTTGGATTATTTTGGCGGCAGCGTCGATCCTTTGGGTAAGAATATTATGGCAGTTTCGTTTTCACAGAAAGACGGATGGGCGTTTGATACTTATGCTTCTGTTAGATAATCCTGTGATTGCACTGGGAAATGAGAATGATGCTGATTTTACTTATGAAAAGGATGTCTTGATATGGAAAGTGTTTCAGGTAATTGGAGTGCTTGTCGAGATAGCAGTAGTTGTCTTTTGGGGTATCCCGTTTGTATTGAGCATATACACTAACCTGTTCGTTTAATTTTAAGAAGAAAGAAAAGGTAATTTATGAAAGCAAATAATTTAATTATTGATTCAATCAGTAAAACATATAAAAAAGGGAAGATAAGAGCCAATGATAATATTTCATTAGAACTGTATCCTTCTGAAATCACTGCACTTATCGGACATAATGGCGCGGGGAAAACGACTCTGCTGAATCAGATTATAGGTAATGCCAAACCTGACAGTGGAGATATTACTTATAAGGGAATATCATTGGTAAAAAATTCAAAAGTAGCCAGAGAACTGGTATCCATAATGCCCCAGTTTCATGCTCCGCTTGAAGGAGTAACACTAAGGCAGTCCATAGAATCTATTTTGAGAATCAAAGGAGTATCTGAAAAGCAGGTGCATTTATGCACAAAACAAGTGTTAAAGGATTTGGATATTGAGCAGTGGGCTGACCAGGCAGGAAATAAATTATCCGGTGGTTTACAGAGACTGACCTCTTTTGCAATGGCAGTGGCATACCCATCAGACATAATTCTGCTTGACGAGCCCACAAATGATGTTGATCCAATAAGACGTAAGTTGACATGGCAGTATATGAGAAAACTAGCAAAAGAGGGGCATATGATTTTTGTTGTCACCCATAATCTACTTGAAGTTGAACAGTATACAGACAGATATATTTTACTGAATAAAGGTCGTATAATTCGTGACGATTCTACGGCTGTTATTAGTAATGACTACGTTTCAAATGTAATGATAGTATCCCTGCATGATACGGACGAGTTGCACGATCTACCGGAAGCCGAAACCAGTGAATATAAAGAAGATGAAATGCAGTTGGTTCTTACCTTGTCTGAAAATCAGGTTTCAAATGCTGTTAATTGGCTGATGGAGCTTATAAGACAGGGAAAAGTTTTGAATTATAAGTTTACATCTGCAACATTGGATATGCAATATGGAGGTATGATAGATGGAGAATAAAGAAACATTATCAAACCCGCAGGCATCTTATTTGACAAAACTTAAAGGAGTGATATTTTGGAGCTTGATAAGACACAAATATCTGGTGCCGGTATTCAGTGTGGCACAGGCTGCATTTGCGATTGCAATAATATGTGGAATGGCACTATTTCTTCCACAGCTTGATGATACATCGGTTGTTTATTTATCGTCCGGGGCATTGACTTTAGGCATGATTGCGGTCGGATGTGTTTTAGCACCACAGATTGTAAGTGAGGCAAAACAAAATGGGATATTTGAATATCAAAGAACGCTTCCAGTTTCAAGAAGCATTATTTTGTTAGCAGATATTATCATATGGGGAATTGCATCAGTTCCGGGCGTGATTATGGGTTGTATTGCTTCGGTACTGCGTTTTGATATAAATCTAAATATAACGGGACAAAGTTGCCTGATTATATTGCTTACACAGTTTACATTGATTTGTATCGGATTTTGTATTGCCTACTGGCTTCCACCTAGTGCAATGGCATTGGCAACACAGGTAATTATGATAGGTGGACTGCTTTTTTCACCGATAACATATCCAGCGGAAAGACTCCCGGAGTGGTCTATGTATATTTATAATGTGCTGCCATTTGTTCCTATAAGTAATTTAATAAGGTCTGCGTTATTTTTGGCGAAGTCTATAAGTCTGTCAGATTTGATAGTAGTTGTTTTTTGGGCTGTCGTTGCATTTATTCTTTCTCTTTGTGCATTGTCAAAAAAAGAATGATAAAGTATTTCGGCGGAAATAATATAACGAATATGCGAATGTCGGGATATGAAAATGATATATTACTGGGTTCTGTGACTTTTTTATATCAGAATAAAAGGAAAAAGTTATGTTATATAAACAGGAAAATATTACATTGGTTGATGAGGTAAGAAAAACAGGAAGAGGAAATAGGGTTTGGATTGAAATATTGAAATTCTTGGCTGTTCTTACACCTATAAATTTGATAATGGTATTTGCGGGGGAGGCAATAAAAGCTGCATTATTTCAGAAGTCGGTGATTAACGAAGAGATATCCATGATTATTCAATTATATGAATGTGCTTTGGGAATTGGTTTGGTTGTATTGTATTGTTGCTGCATTGAAAAAAGAACTTTTATGAGTATGGGTTTTATGAAAAGACATGTATGCAAGCAGTATATAAAAGGTGCGTGTGTAGGTGCCATGCTGATATCAGCCTTAGTATGGATGGGAGTTCTTTTCAATACTTTTATTTTTAATGGATTCAATGTGAATTTGGATAAAAAAAGTATATTCTTATTTCTTGGCGGATTTTTGTTGCAGGGATTTTACGAAGAGTTAGTATTTCGTGGATTTTTCATGATATCTATAATCAGAAAAAATACCATATTTGTAGCGGTGATGGTTAATTCTATTTTATTTGGATTAACACATGGTTTCAATAATGGATTTCAAGTACTTGCTTTATTAAATTTGATATTATTTGGAATATTCGAGTCAATCTATTTATTGAAAACTGGAAATATTTGGGGCATTAGTGCAATACATAGCATGTGGAATTTTATACAAGGAAATATTTATGGTTTTAATGTATCGGGAATGGCACAATCACAAAGCATATTTATATTTAAAATCAGCAATTGTGAAATATTTAGTGGAGGAACATTCGGACTGGAAGGAAGTTTACTTACAACTATAGTATTATTAAGTGCAATCAATATGGTTATATTATATAACACAGCTTTACAGCTTCAATAATAATCTCTTACCAAAAAACTGCTTGTTTTATAGAATTTATGATAGATGCCGATTTTATTGAGATGTTGGCATTTTGCACGAAAGCGGTAAAAATACATGACTGTGAATTTCTTAAATGAACGTAAAATGGAATTTATGAATGCCTTTATTTTGGCAGGCTATATTTTTTTATCCATGTATGGAAGAGGTTTCATTGCTGAATAGCTGATATTAATAAGGATGAATAACATTTCAATACTCTTAAATATATGTTACATCTAGCTTCACAATGACCATAAGGTATTTTGTTTATAGTAGCTCATTTCAACATTTTATCTGAATGAATATATAAAAAGATATATACTGAAACCAATCAATGCTAGTCCTATTTAATGGTGATTTTTTGCCATGAGCTTTTTACTTCTAAGCAAATTTGTAAAGAAATTGCGCACGCTTATATAATAATCACCGATTTTTATCGTAAAGAGTAAAGTCATTATTTATTGATAGTAGTTTTGGAGATTTCATAGTTGTATACACAGCATAAGGCTTACAAAACAGTGGCCATTAAAATAATAGTAGTTGATGTGGAAAATTATGAAATTGGTGATATAGTGGACGCTGGAATTATTCAGATAAAACTAAGTAATTAATGAGACTTATGATTATGAGTGGACAGATGAACAAAAAGAAAAGATATTAACAAAATCAACTGAAAAAATAATATATAAGCATGTTACCACCACAGCGGTGAGAACATGGCTTATTTTTATGTGCTATGATATAAAAAATCATTTTATAGGGAATGCAACAGATTCTATAATGAACATAATCACAAATAGAGCAAAAATCACTGCCACATCAAGCAGTATTATGCCGACATAGTGCAGGAAGCGGTTTTTGCTCTTGCAAAGTGGCAGTATATTTTGTACATTGAGATAGTTAAAGCCACAGAAAATTGCAAATATGAACATACCAAGGCAAAAAATCCTTTCAAGCCACAGCTTTGCTCCGTAAGTATTTTCTATTTCCAATGTCAGGCAAAGCCATATTATGAACAGATATGCGACTGAGGATAGCAGCATTTTCCATGGAGTTCTCGTGCGAAATCCGGGTGGGAGGAAACGGGAAGCACTGTCGTGGATATCTCGTTTAGCAGTATCGGCATTGGCTGCATTATCATGGTTCTGATGTGCATATTGACTTGAATTACCGGCAGCAGAAGTGCTGTGCTGCGCAGGATAATATGACTGCGATACGGCATTTTTTAACTCTGCCACAGACTGGTATCTTGCGGCTGGTGTCATCTGAGTACATCTTTCTGCAATCAGGTTAAGCCGGTGCAAAATTGGAGCAATGTCGGGAACCGGAGTGATGCTGCCAAGCATTTCGCGCAATACAACGCCGAGGGAATATATGTCTGTTTTTGGAGATGAAGAACCAAAGCCATATTGCTCGGGAGCTGCATATCCGGGAGTGCCAATCAGCACGGTATCAGACTCGTGTTGTCCGGAAAACTGTTTTGCAGCATTGAAATCTAAAAGCATGGCATAGTTATAACTGGTGATTATGATATTTGACGGCTTTATATCGCGATGGATTATAGGCGGAGTCATCGAGTGCAGAGCTTCAAGTATATTGCAGAGCATAATCATGTAGCTTCTGATATCGGAAACACTAAGGTCAGAGTTGTCTATTTTTTCCTGCAGGGAGGTTCCGCTTATATATTCTTCGATTACGATAAGCTGGTTGCTATCTTCATAGTAATTGATAATGCGTGGGATACCGGCCACAGGATTGCGATAAAGGTATTCGTACACGCGGATATTGTATACATCAAGGATTTTTTGGACATAAATATTGCCGGAAAGCGCAGATTGAACCAGATAAACCTTGTGCTCTTCATTTAAGGCTGAGATTATTTTGTAATCGCTCATGGTGCATGTATCCTTTCAGGTATCGCTAATGAGGTAGGAATAGTTACAAGTACAAGTATAACAGATAGGAGAAATTTATGAAGCAAAAAAATACAAAAGAATTGGATGATATCCTTGGAAAAACTCATATATCTGATTTTGACAAATTTTGTGTTGAGCAGAAAGGCAGCATGGATCCGGAGCAAAATGCATTTTCGGAGTACATAAAGGATTTGCTTAAGGAAAAGAGAATAACACAGCAGATGGTGTTTTTGAAGGCTGATATTCCGGAAAAATACGGCTACAAGCTTCTGTCAGGCGAAAAACATACCAGGCAGAGGGATATTATCTTAAGGATATGTTATGCTGCAGAGCTTACATTAGAGCAGACCCAGAGAGCCTTGAGAAAATACGAGATGCCGCAGCTTTATGCAAAAATCCCGAGAGATGCTCTTCTTATGCTTATTTTTAAGGACCGTCCGGGTGGAATTATAGAGGTGAATGAATTACTTAGCAAAAATGGCATGGAAATGCTCAGGACAAGTGGTGTGCAGGAGTAGGTTTAGAATATAATTTTACCACCGCTGCGGGGAGAACGGTATTCATACTGTGATGGTATAATAGTCCCATAATTTACAGAGGAGGACTTAACCATGAAAAAAAGAACTAATTTACTGGCTCTTGTACTGAGTATCACAGCAATCACTTTTACATTATTGGGATGCAGCTCGGATACAGGGCAAAAAAAGAGCATAGTTGCACCGGGAAGCGCAACAGAGGCCGGTGGAGGCGCAGAGAGCAGCGGAACTAATGGAGGCGGCGCAGATCAGGCATCAGCAGATGAGAGCATCAATGAGCAGGTGCTTGTAGACCAGGATGGCATCAAAATAACTGCGACTGAATATGTGACGGACAGCATATGGGAGATGGAATTAAGCTTCTGGTTGAAAATAATTCGGCCAAGGACTATACAATAGGCTGTGATGCACTTATCGTGAACGATTATATGATCACAGATCTGTTCAGCGCGGATGTTGCGGCAGGAAAGAAGTCGAATGAGGTTATGTATTTATCGTCAACAGAGCTTAAAGCAGCCGGAATAGATACAGTAGGACAAATTGAGATGTATTTCCACGCATACGATTCAAACTGGGATAATCTTTTCAAGAATGTATATTCAAAGCTTGAGACCTCTGAATTTGCAAACATGGATACGACACCAAACGATGAGGGACAGGAGCTTTACAATGCAAATGGTGTAAGGATTGTTGGAAAAACAGTTGATGAAAATTCCTTCTGGGGAACAGCAATTTTACTTTACATCGAAAACACCTCAGGTCAGAATGTCGGAATAAACGTGGACAACATGTCTATCAATGGATATATGATGACACCGCTGTTTTCAACCACAGTCTATGACGGAAAGAAGTCGATAGATGATATAACCATTATGTCAAGTGATCTTGAGGCAAACGGAATCACGTCGGTTGATCAGGTGGAGCTTAAATTCCATATATACAATGCTGAGAGCTACGATACAATAGCGGATTCAGATGCGATAACATTTACGGCACAGTAAATAATTTAAACATCATATGAAAGTATGATTATTAAACAGTAGAGCTACGCAATATTTAAATAGATAGGAGAAATTCATCATGAAGGTTTGGAAATTAGTTTCAGGTATTTTATCAATAATTTTATTTGTTTTTGTATCATTTCAGTCATGCGCTGCAGGAGTATCTAATGCATTGGAGGCCAATGGTGAGGCATCGGGAAGTGCAGGAATAATTGTGGCAATTCTTATGCTTGCAGGTGGAATTGTTTCAATCGCTACGAGAAAATCGTTAGGCAAGGGTGGGAATATCGCACTCATAGTACTCTTTGGATTGGCGGCAATTATCGGATTTGCGGGTTATGGAAGTTTTTCGGATCTGGCTATATGGGCAGGCTGGTGCCTGATAAATGCAGTTCTTGCGGTAGTTGCACTGGTTATGACAAAGAAGAACAATTAAATATTACTATTTGAATTCATATGAGGAAGATTCTAAGGAGAATCTTCCTTTTTTGATATTTAAACTAAGACGAAATATGATACAATTCAATTATTCAGCACTATAAGCTTTATTTCCTAGAGGCTAGGCTTAAAGTTTACATAATGGAAATTTTAAAGAATTAATGATGAAATGTAACCCCCACCAAACAAATTCCTACATAATATATAGAAGGGAGGTTTGCAGAAAATGTACACACAGGAACAGATACTTGATATGTATTTTGATCGCAACCAGCAGGCTGTCAGTGCGACCTCGCAGATGTACGGAGCGAAGCTTACCCGGTTTGCAGACACTATGGTAGCACATGAGGATGCGCTGGAATGCGTAAATGACACATACATAGCAGCATGGAACAAGATACCGCCGGAGCGCCCTATGCGTTTCCTTTCCTGGCTTTACAGGGTATGCCGCAATATCGTCTGCGACAGGATTGACTGGAATAACGCTTCAAAGAGAAATTCCAACATGAACTGTATGCTTGATGAGCTTGAGGAGTGCCTTGCAGACAGCAATGCAAAATACGAGGGCGAGCTGTCGGACATTGGAAGGTGTTTATCGGATTTTCTGAACGGACTGGAGACGGAAAAGAGAGTGCTTTTCGTGAGACGATACTGGTATGGCATGACGATTGATGAGCTGGCAGATATGAGCGGCAGGAGCAAAAGCAGCGTAAAGACCACACTGTTTCGGATAAGGGCAGAGCTAAAAAAATATCTGGATGAGGAGGGCGTATATCTATGACGAAAAAGGATTTATTTGATGGTTTAAATTACATCGATGACCAAATAATTGAAGAAGCGCAGCCGACCGGAGAATCGGCCGGGTACAGTGATGAAATTTATGTAAAAAATCATGAAACCCATCACGGCGGAAAAGAAGACAAAAACAGGAAAAAGCACAAAAAATTTGCACGGGCAGCAAAAGCGCTTGCCACAGTGGCGGCAGTCCTTGTTGTTGCAGTCTTAGGCACGGAGGTTGTGCGGCTTAATAACCGTATAGATGAGCTGGAAACAAAAACTGCAAATGTGATTTCACAGAATAATGCACAGAATAATGTCTATGCAGGGATAAAGAGCGGTGCAAAGCTTGGGGATTATGAAGCGGCCTCTGATTACGGGAAATTGTATGATGTGGTAAAAAAAGCAGAGGCTTCCATAAGGGATACCGCATTTGGAGAGCTGTTGGAGAGTGCGGATGCAACAGGCATTATGTCTGATGCATCGTCTACAAATAAACAGGAGTCGGCAGCCAATACAGAGTATTCAACAACCAACGTGATGACAGAGGGCGTTGATGAGAGTGATGTGGTAAAGACGGACGGAAAATACATTTACATGGTCGAGGATGGTCAGATATCCATTACGGATATTTCAAATGGAAAGCCTGGGGAAGAGACGCTGTTTCGTCCTGATTTTGAGGTACCGTCAGATACTGTAGAGGAGCTTTATATCAGTGACGGAAAAATGCTTATCATATCAAACCATGCGGGCGATAAGGATGAGACTATATGCTATAGCTATGATATAGCTGACCCAACGAAACCGGTGCTTATAGGTAAAGCGCGTCAGGATGGATTTTACAATACATCGCGCAAAATCGGCAATACGGTATATGTTTTTTCAGACACATATATAAAGACCTCCGATATGAATAAAAATGTGGCGCTGCAGGAGGATAATCTGGAGAAATGGGTGCCTCAGGTAAATGGCAAAGTGATAAGCTATGACTGCTTCTATATAGGAGAGAATACATACTCAGGCACAGTTATTTCGAGCTTTGATGTGGATAAACCTGATAAGACGATAGATGCAAAATGTATTATGAATAATAGCGGCGAGGTATACGTTTCTAGCAATGCTATGTATCTGTATCATTCTGATTGGAGTGCAAGCCGTGAGCTTACCAAAATCAGTAAAATTTCGTTTGAGGATGGAGTGATGAAGACCGGGGAGACAACCTCAGTGAATGGTTATCTTAACGATAAATTTGCAATAAATGAGCAGGAGGGTATCTGTATGTGCTTCCAACCTCAAATACCGGCAGTCAGCCTGTCAATTCGCTTCATGTGCTGGATAAGGATATGAATGAGGTCGGTGTGATAAACGAGATTGCGCGAGGGGAGAGTATCTATGCAGCCCGTTTTGTTGGAAAATACGTATATTTCATCACATACAGGCAGACGGATCCTCTTTTTGTAGCAGACATATCTAATCCGACAGCACCAAAGCTTTTGGGAGAGCTTGAGGTGAGTGGATTTTCTGAATATCTGCATATGTGGGATGATACGCACGTACTTGGAATAGGCTATGGTGATTCGCAGCAGAGTAAGATAAAGCTTACTATGTTTGATGTGAGTGATCCGACAAAGCCGGTTGAGGTGAACCAGAAGCTTATCGACAGTTCTGAGAGCTGGAGTAATGAGTTTGTATACAACTACAAGGCTATTCTTGCTGACCCGGAGAAAAATCTGATAGGATTTACTGCGAATGACTACTATCTGTTTTCGTATGACAGTGAAAACGGCTTTAGTCTTTTGGAGCAGCAGGCACTGACCTATAAAAATACAGAAGGCTACAGAGGCATTTACAAGGATAATGATTTCTATGTGGCAGGAAACGGAGAGATAAAGCATTTTAAGCTGGCAGAATAGCGTAAATAATAGTGTTACGCAATAAGATATAAAGACAGGCGGCGAATACCCAAAGAGGGTGTTTGCCGCCTGTTTTTTGTATAATTTCATATACAAACGATATGTAACAGCATATTTAAGTATGCAATTTAAGGCAGTCGGTGATATAATATCTCTTGATTTTGTCAAATAAGACGGGTTACTAAGTTACCGGAGACAATGGCAAACGGTAACCTTAAATAGATTTAATAACACGGAGGAACTATTATAATGAATACAGCCTCAAAGACAAGACATGTCTTTATTTTGTTTTTGGCAGATATAGTCTGGGGAATAGCCTTTGTAGCGCAGTCAAAGGGAGGGGATGCAGTTGGAGCATTTTCATTCAACGGCATCCGCTTCCTTATTGGTGCGCTCTGCCTTCTGCCGGTCATAAAAATACTGGATAAGAAAGAGCTGACGGTAAACAGACCTGAAAGCAAAAAGCAAAAGAAAGAGCTTTGGATAGCCGGAAGCTGCTGTGGAATAGCACTTTTCTTTGCGAGCAACCTGCAGCAGCTTGGAATCAGCATGGGCGCAGAATCCGGCAAGGCAGGATTTCTTACAGCTACATATATACTTATGGTGCCTATACTTGGGATTTTCCTTAAAAGAAAATGCGGAGTCAAAATATGGATAGGTGTATTTATTGCACTGATAGGCATGTATTTTCTGTGCATGAATGGGACATTTTCACTTAGCGGCTCGGATTTGCTCCTGTTGGCAGGGGCATTGTGCTTTGCGATACAGATACTTGTGATTGACCATTTCGTATCACAGGTAGATGCGGTCAGACTCTCATGTATTGAGTTTTTTGTCACCGGGCTTGGCTCATGTATAGTGATGATTTTTACAGATATGGGACCGTCTGCCGGCGGTTTAGCGCAGTGGGCACAGTCGCTTTGCACATGGGATGCATGGATTCCGATTCTCTATGCCGGTATTTTCTCAAGCGGAGTGGGCTATACGCTGCAGATTGTCGGACAAAAGGGCTTAAATCCGGCGGTGGCATCGGTGGCGATGAGTCTTGAGTCGGTGGTTTCTGTGATTGCAGGATGGATTCTGCTTGGCCAGATGCTGGGTGGCAGAGAAATTTTTGGATGTGTGCTCATGTTTATTGCGATAATTATTGCACAGCTTCCAGATAGGGAGTATACTAAATAGGTTACAGTATAAAAATGAAATATGATTATTCAAGTGTGGTTTTGCGAATGTGCGTGGGATGAATAGTTACAACGAGACAGGGATTGGATATGAGAAATAATAGCAGAAAAAATTACAGACGCCGCAGACAAAATACAGGAGCTTCACAGATTAAGCTTGTAGGAATAGTGGCAGTGATAGTCGTTATAGCGATTATAATAGTTATATCGTGCTTTAATAAAACAAAAAAAGACAGTAATAAGGTAAAAGACACAGGAACGGCCACAGAAAATGTGACCGGTGTGACTGAGCAGGTAAGTGAGACAGAGGAAGCAAAGGAGCTTTTTGTGCCAAAGGAGTCTGAGGGCACAGCAGCAATCGGAGATGAGATTGAGAGCTCTTATGCCGTAGTGATTGATGAGCAGGACGGCACAGTTGTTGCGGGAAAGAATGCACATGAGAAAATGTATCCGGCTTCCATGACAAAGGTTATGACAGTGCTTGTAGCAGCAGAGCAGGCTGAGAAAAATGCAATTGCAGCAGCGGAGAATGAAAAAACCGAAATAGACAGGCAGGCTGTGATAGAAAACAAGCTCAACGAGGTTGTTACAATTACAAGAGAAGCCACAGATTATTCATATGTGCATGATTGCAGTACAACAGGCTTTTTAGACGGTGAGCAAGTGCCTCTTCGCGATGTGTTTAACGGAACCATCCTGCCATCGGGTGGAGAATCGGCATATCAGCTTGCGGTTTATACAGCAGGCTCCATGGAAGCATTTGTCGATATGATGAACCAGAAGGCAGCAGAGCTTGGTATAGGCCAGACCACACATTTTGCAAACCCTGTCGGCATATATGATGAGAACAATTACAGCACAGCCTATGATATGGCTGTCATCATGCAGGCAGCGATGCAGGACGACATTTGTAAAACAGTACTTTCAAATCATACATATAGCACGGCTGCAACACCGCAGCATCCGGAGAACCTGAACATATCAAATCTGTTCCTGCGCCGAATAGAGGACAGGATGACAAGTGGAGAGGTAATCGGTGCAAAGACAGGCTTTGTAAATCAGTCCGGCAACTGTGCGGTCAGCTATGAGAAGGCAGCAAGCGGAAAGACATATATATGTGTGACAGCAGGCGCTTCAAGCGGATGGCACTGTATAGATAATCATGTGTATTTATATAATACATACGGCAAGTAATCAGCACAGCTGATTTTAAGGAGCACAGATATGGCGGGAAATCAAGGCAATTACAGGGGAAAAACCACGCGTAATGAGAAAAATTACAAAAAAGCCAACGGACAGCCGAGACTAAAGGAGAAAAGCAGCCGGGCAAAAAGCGATAACGCATGTCCGTATGCGAAGAAATGTGGAGGCTGCGACTATCAGGGAGTAGATTATAAGGAACAGTTAAAAAACAAGCAGGCATACATGAAAAAGCTGCTAAAGCCTTTTTGCTTTGTGGAGCCGATTGTCGGCATGAAAAATCCGCTCTATTATCGTCACAAGGTTCATGCAGCCTTTGACTGTACGAGGCGCGGTCAGATCGTGGCGGGAGCCTACAGGAAAAACACACATGATGTGGTGGATATCGAAAGCTGTATGATAGAGGAGCAGGAGTCAGATGAGATAATAAGGGACATAAAGGATATGCTCCGCTCATTCAGGATAAAGACCTATGATGAGGACACCGGCTATGGCTTCTCAGACATGTGCTTGTAAGAAAGGGTTATGCAACAGGGCAGATAATGGTAGTGCTTGTCCTGGCATCGCCGATACTTCCATCGAAGAACAATTTCGTAAAAGCACTCAGGAAAAAGCATCCCAATATCACGACAGTGGTGCTCAACGTGAATGATAAAAAGACAAGCATGGTGCTCGGAGACAGAAACATCACGCTTTATGGCAAGGGCTTCATAGAGGATAAGCTGTGTGGCTGCACCTTCCGCATCTCACCAGGCTCGTTTTATCAGGTGAATCCGGTACAGACGGAGCTTTTATACGAAAAAGCCATTCATGAGGCACACCTCACCGGCAAGGAGCGCATAATCGATGCATACTGCGGCACCGGAACCATAGGCATCATAGCAGCGAAAAATGCAGGTGAAGTCATCGGGGTCGAGCTAAACCGTGATGCAATCCGTGATGCAGTCACCAATGCAAAGCGAAACGACATCAGAAATATCCGCTTCTACAATGACGATGCCGGAAAATTCATGGTTGAGATGGCACAAAATGGTGAGAAAGCGGATGTTGTCATAATGGATCCTCCAAGAACCGGCAGCGACGAGGCATTTTTATCATCGGTTGTCAAGCTGGCACCGGAGAGAGTGGTGTATGTGTCATGTGGTCCGGAAACACTGGCGAGGGATTTAAAGTATCTCACAAAGCATGGATATGCAGTGAAGCGGGCAACACCATATGACTGTTTTCCATTTACAAGCCACATTGAAACGGTTTGTTGTCTTACTTTCCAAGGGCGCTAAAGGTCCGGTGGACCTTTGCTCAGCGCGGACCGAAGTGGAACGGACTGGACTTAAGGTTTCTTCGCTGTATTTTGCACAGATTAAGAAGAAATGCGGACTGGATGTGGGAGAGAACTTTAATCTGCCAAAATCAGAGAATGCGAGACAGCCACAATGCACACCGGAGAAGAAAGAAGCGTAAAAAGGACATTCCTGAACCGTAATTATTACGGGTCAAGGGATGTCCTTTTTGGTTGCCTTGGAGTGTTCAAAGGACAAGGTAATGAAGTATTTAGACTGATAAGAATAATATCTATCTTATCTATCTAGAGATAAGGATGGAGAAATCAAAACAGCCGGAACGGACATAGATAAACTTATGCCACCGATTTCACGTTTTGGTGGTGACAATAGGGCTAAGAAGAAACAGGGAGTAATTTGATTTTACAATTTTGGATTCCTCCGTCTCAACTTCCGATGCTCCTTTGCCGGTTTGGAACGGGAAAATATTTCTTTTAATCAATGATATTTTTGACCATGCTTTGATAGTCAATGTCGCTGGCGGTATTGCTATCTTTCATATGAATATTTCGCAGGTCAGAGACAATCGGTTTCAAATCTTCTGACAGAATATTCATATAATATTGTTCTGCTTCAATGTGTGAATTATCAAATATGCTTGCAAATGCATCAGTAGAATCGGCACCAAGCTCTGTTAATTTGCATCTCATTACATCAAGAAAAGCATTTGCTATCTGAATTCCCTTATCGTTAAATTCATCAATATAGATTCTAGATAATTCAAATTGGCTGCCAAAACAAATTATGTACGGAAAGTGGAGCAGAAATGAGAAAGAAGTATTATGAATATGAAAAGTGTTCCTGTATGCGTAAAGTGTTCCTGTATGACAAAATCAAATTGACTAATACTGATTAGCAATATATAATATAGACAAAACGAAAATGACATGAACGGAGGGACAAAGAAGTGGAGAAGGTAATAACACTTGAGAAAGCATTAAAAAGAATTGAAGAATTAGAAAATGAAAACGCCAAGCTGCGCGAAGAACTGGAATATTATAAAAATCGTAAATTAAGCGGAAGGCAGAAGCATAATGCAAAATGGATGGCAATCTACAATGATTTTGTTGCCGGTTATGAAAGTGGAATGACTATGATAGAGATTGCAAGAAGGAATAATGTCAGTGAGAGAACGATTTACAGGTATAAAGCGTATTATGACAAGATGAGGAAAGTGGAAGTTGATGAGTAGATCATTTTTATTGCGTAAAATGGTTGTATGGATTTTGTGGTCACAAATTGTGACCGCAAGACAAGGAAGGAAATCTTATGGCAGAAGAGAAGAAAGAAGAGATTGCAGTAATTGAAATTACAGAAGAGTATATGAAAGAAAGAATTTATGAAATCAGAGGTCAAAGAGTAATCTTAGACTCAGATCTTTCTGAAATATATGGTTATACCACAAAAGCATTCAACCAACAGGTAAAAAATAATATTGAGAAATTTGATGAAGATTTTATGTTCGAATTAACGGATGATGAGGTAGAAGATTTGCGGTCAAATTTTTTGACCGCAAATCTTAACAGTAAGAGTAGATATAATCCTCATGTATTTACAGAGCAAGGACTATATATGCTGATGACTGTTTTAAAAGGGCCATTGGCTGTTAAACAGAGTAAGGCATTAATAAGAACCTTCAAAAGAATGAAAGATTACATATTAGAAAATCGTGATTTAATCGGTCAGAGAGAGTTACTTCAGTTAAGTATGGAGACTGCAAATAACAGAATTGAAATCAGCAAAATCAATTCTGATATGATATCTCTTGAAAAACAGATTTCTGATGTTGCAGAAGGATTGAAGGATGTAGTGACGAAATCTGAACTTGCGGATATGATGAACAGTTTTATTTCAGATGATGATGAAAAATGGCTTATGTTTAATGCAAAATTTAGTAGTGCGGATGAGGTTTACGAGTCTATTTACAGACAGGCAAAGTCATCAATATATGTGGTTGATAATTACATTGGTTTAAGAACGCTGGTACATCTTAAGAATTCTCCAACAGGAGTAAATATTATTTTATTTAGCGATAATGTTGGGAATAATAAACTTCACAACATAGAATATACGGATTTCCGTAAGGAATATCCAACTGTAAAACTGTCAATGAAGAAGACTGGTGGCATATTCCATGATCGGTTTATCGTGCTGGACTATGGAACAGCGGATGAGAGAGTCTTTCTGTGTGGTGCTTCTTCCAAGGATGCCGGGGCTAGAATAACAAGCATCGTTGAGGATTACGGAACAGCCAAATACAACTCTGTTATTGCAGGATTATTGAAAAATTCGCCATTAGTATTACCGAAATAGGAGTGTGAGATTATTGAAGAAGAAAAGAGGATGGAATTGACAGTTCAAAAGAAGCCGGTAAACTGCTTATATCTATTATTGCTGCTGTAGCAGAGATGGAACGTGAGAACATAAGAGTACAGTAAATGCCACAGGACATAAATGTGCTTTTCGATGTAACATTGAACAGTCTCAGATTGATGCTGACAGCATATACGGCTTTTTGAACGCATTTAATGAATTATATGCAGAATATACGGATGCTGAAAAGAAACAGTTTATGCAGGCATTTATTGAGCGTATTGATATATTTCCAGAAAGACGAGAAGATGGTAATTAGATTAGGAATATCAAATTTCAGTTTCCGACACTTGAAACGGTTTGTTTGTTGTCGCGAGTGTAAGCGTAAAATCAACGGTATTAATGAAGAAAAATATATTCCATCTTACGTGCAAATGGTGTAGAATAATACCAATACACGGAGGACAAACATGAGAACGCTATATACATTTGACAAACACAATTATTCCGATGATATGGAGGTATTTGAGCGCTTTGCGGTGCGTGCGGTTATTATCAGAGACGGAAAGCTTGCCATGCAGCAGGCCGGTGAGGGCTACTACAAGATACTGGGCGGCGGCATCGATGCAGGCGAGACCAACGAGGTGGCGCTGGCACGGGAGGTGCGCGAGGAGGCAGGGCTTCTTGTCGTGCCGGAAAGCATCAGGGAGTGTGGCAAGGTCATAGAAAAGAGACGTGATATATTTGAGGCTGATAAGATATATTACTGTCACACCTACGTGTATTTCTGTGATGTGAAGGACGAGCATGTGGCAGCACAGATGACAGACAGCGAGATAAGGCTTGAGTATCATCTGTCATGGCTACGCCGGATGAGATAATAAAGGCCAACAGCGCTTTTCTTGATAAAGAATGGATAGCAAGAGACACTAAGATTGTTGAGTTGATAAAAGAAATGTGTTAAAATAATGCCTGGATGTAAATCCGGGCATTTAATATAAGGAGAAGCAGTATAAATGGATAAAAATAAAATCAAAAATAAATTAAAGGATGATCCGGCCTTCACTCTTGAGGTGCAAAACCCGGAGGTTGAGGCGCTGATGACACAGTATTCAAGCGACAAAAAGGCGGAGACGCTCAATAAGCTCATTGAAAAATGCACTAAGAGCAGATTCCTGGTACCTGCAAATGTCGGAGAGAACAACAAGCCGATTCCGCTATTTATTAAAAACGGTGAGGGAGAGGCTTTCATGCCGATTTATACATCAAAGGCACAGCTTTCTAAGGATCATCCGTCACCATGCATTGTAAATATGCCGTTTCTTGCAGTCAACAATATGGTGGCAAATAAAGAGTCAAAGATTAATGGTATCGCATTCAACCCGTTCACTCACAATCTGATTTTCAAAAAGCCTCTTGTAGAAAAGATTGAGGCAGTGGAAAAGGCCAGAAGAGAGGGACATCCTACATCACCGACAAAGGGCAAGACTGTACAGATGACAGCAGAGCAGTATGTCATCTTTGAGCGTATGCAGTATGAGCATATTTTCCTGCCGGCGAAGATGTTTGAGGGCGGAAAAGAGTTCATGGACCGACTTGCTGATGAGAAGGAAAAGTTAATAGATGAGCTGTACGAGGAGGCATATCAGCAGAAGCGTATGTATCCATATATGGAGGAGGATTTCTCTGTTATGTCTATGCAGATTTCTGATACGCTTAATGTCACCAGAGTTGATTTCCCGACAAGGGATATGGCTCCAAACTGCGCAATCCGTGCTTATCTCGTGTGGGATGATGCTGTGTCACAGGGCAGATATTTTGTAATTGATGCGAAGGGCGATAAAACTACTGAGCTGGCTGAGATTACAGAGGATTACAAGCGTCTTGGATATGGAGCTGCACCGGTTGAGGGTGCTGAGCTTCAGACTGTTCTTGACCTGGTTAAGAAAAGTGCAGAGGAACAGAATTAGAAAAGTAATGTAGGGCATGATATATAAAGGAGGTCGTGTATGAAGGAGTTTTTAGGCAGAATCAAGGCTGATTTTCTACTGTCATCAGTGCTTTGCATAGCGCTGGGACTGGTGTTTATCATATGGAGAGCTTCGGTGCTCACGATTGTGGCCAATGTGCTTGCGGTAGTGCTTATCATCATCGGAGTGGTCTATATGTGCAGCTATTTTTTGAATATAGTTACGAATGGTTTTTCAGCGATGCTGGGGCTTGTGGTTTTGGCAGTGGGCATATGGTTTCTGGTGCAGCCTCAGGTTGTTGTGAGCCTGATACCTATAGTCATCGGTCTGGTGCTCATTTTTCACAGCATCAGGAGCATTATTGAGGCGGTGGATGCCAGAAAATACGGTTACGGAGGCTGGAGTGTCGGCTGATTTTTTCAATAATCAGTCTGATTTTTGGAATAATCTGCGTGACAAATGCATTTGATGTAATGAAGACAGCCACTGTTGTTGTCGGTATTATACTGATTTTCAACGGAGTATCAAATATCTGGATCACAAGCCGTGCTACAAAGGCGGAGAGCGCCTACAACAAGCAAAAGGAGTTTGAGGCAACGTTTGTTGAGGATAGAAAAGAGGACAATTAAGCAGTAACAGAAAGGCGACAGAATGCGTCGGATGGAGTTTAAGATGGAGAGACCCGGACTTACCAAGGTCGGTGACCATCTGAAGGTAACAGAGAGCAAGCTTCCAACTTCATATTATTATACGATAGAGCATGCGATTGCCATGTCGGGAAACTACGTGGTCAGCGAGAGGCTCAAAAGCCGCGAGGGCGATGTCGTGGATGTGAGGGAGACTGAGAAGGGCTACTTTGTCACGATGGAGTTTGATGAGTAATGACACAGCAAGGTAAGAATGCAATAGATCTGGTGCTCGCTGAGAGCCTTATAGAGCTTTCAGCGAAAAAGCCAATCGATAAGATTACAATTAAAGAGATAACGGACAAGGCCGGAGTTATCCGCCCCACGTTTTACAATCATTTTCAGGACAAGTACGAGCTGATAGAGTGGATTATCAAAACCGAGCTGCTTGAGCCCATCAAGCCGCTGCTCAATGCCGGAATGATTTTTGAAGCGATTGTGCTGATGCTCAATAATATCACGGCAAACAGTGTTTTTTACAAGAAAGCACTAAAGCTGGAGGGTGCAGTGACGTTTAATCAGATTGCCATGAAGTGCGTCTATGAGATGTTTATGAATATCATAAGCGAAAAGAGCACAGGAAAGAAATCCAAATACCGCTGGCTCACACCGGAGGTGATTTCTACATATTATGCGCAGTCGTTGTGCTTTATCACGGAGGGCTGGATAGCCAGGGGATGGATGATATTGAGCCAAAGGAGATGGCGGAGGCATACATGTATCTGATTACGCGCTCAATGGATGATATACTAAGTGAGCTGTAGAGGACAATTGCCATGGAAAAACGACGGCTTAAGCAAGCTCATAAAGCAGAATCATAAAGAGACACCATAAAGAGGCATGCGTTCATATAAATATGAAAATGCTGTGAAAAAGTGTCAGAAATCAAATACAATATCATATATGTGTCATATCTGATATACAAATTGATGGATTTGTATATCTCACATGACAAATCGAAGAGATTGAATATTTATTTATTCGGTCTTTTTTTTTATACTTCAATACGAATAAAAGAAAGAGTGGTGAATCTAATGATTAAATTTGGAAAAGGAGTCGTAAAACATCGTGTGCTGATACTGATAGTTGCATTTGCACTGCTTATACCGTCGGGCCTCAGTTTTATCAACACGAGAATCAACTTTGATATCCTTTCTTATCTGCCAAGCCAGATAGAGACTATGAAGGGCCAGGATATCATGGTAGATGAGTTTGGAACCGGAGCGTTGTCATTTGTGATCTTAGAGGATATGAAGGATCAGGACATAGAGACTCTGGCTGATGACATTGAGGACCTTGAGGGGGTTAAGGATGTCATCTGGTACGGAACAATCGCTGATTCCACATTGCCAAGAGAGGCAATTCCGGATGAGGTGTATGACGCATTCAACAACAAGGATGCAAACAGCCAGCTCATGCTCGTCACCTACAGTGACACAATGGGTTCGGATGAGACAATGGAAGCCGTCAACAAGATGGATAAGATGGTGAAAAACCACTGCTTCGTAGCAGGAATGGCAGCAGTCAACGCAGATACAAAGACACTTGTTATGCAGCAGGCTCCTATATATGTCATCATAGCAGCATTGCTTTCAATGCTTGTCATGGGAATTACAATGGATTCAATAATTGTTCCGATGTTATTCCTCCTAAGCATAGGAATGGCTATTATCTATAACCTGGGAACAAACTTTATACAGGGACAGATTTCATACCTGACACTGGCACTGACAGCAGTATTGCAGCTCGCCGTAACAATGGATTATTCGATTTTCCTGTGGCACAGCTATCAGGAGCAGATAGACAGATATGACGGAGACAAGAAGCGAGCCATGGCACATGCCATTTCCCACACAATTGTCTCAGTAACAGGAAGCTCAATCACAACAATCGCAGGCTTCGTAGCCCTCTGCTTCATGAGCTTTACACTTGGACTTGACCTGGGAATCGTAATGGCAAAGGGTGTTGTATTTGGAGTTATCGGATGTGTAACAATTCTCCCTGCACTGATTCTTGCATGTGATAAGGCAATCGAGAAGACAAAGCACAAGATTCTTATGCCGGATGTTTCCAGGATTGCAAGCTGGGTAACAAATCATTATAAGATACTTGCAGTGATTTTCATCGTAGTGCTCATCCCGGCAATATACGGATACACTCATGATCAGGTCTACTATGACCTTGCAGGAACCATGCCTGACAGTGCATACAGTAAGCAGGCCAATGAAAGACTCGACAAGGAGTATGCTATGGGTGCCACACATATCATCATCGCGCCGAGCGATATGTCAAAAGCAGACAGCATAAGCATGATAGATGATATAAAGAAGGTCGATGGAGTAAAGCTTGCGGTATCGCTTGACTCAATACTCGGACCTACCATACCGGATGATATGGTGCCGGATGAGGCAAAGGAGATATTCAAAAACGGTGATTACCAGATGATGCTTGTTTCATCAAAATATGAGACAGCATCTGATGAGGTAAACAACCAGATTACAGAGATTAAAAAGATAGTAAAGAATTACAGCAAGGACGCAATGCTTATCGGTGAGGCACCTTGTACCAAGGATCTTATCACTATCACAGATACAGACTTTAAGCGTGTAAGTGCAGTATCAATCGTATTGATATTCCTTATCATCCTCGTAGTATTCAAATCAGTATCGCTTCCAATCATACTTGTAGCGGTCATCGAGTTTGCAATCTTTGTAAATATGGGAATCCCGGGATTTACAGGAACAAAGCTTCCGTTTATCGCGAGCATCGTAATCGGAACCATACAGCTTGGTGCAACGGTTGACTATGCGATACTTATGACCACAAAGTACAGAAAGAACAGATACACCGGAATGGACAAAAAGCCGGCAATCACAAAGGCACTTGCAGATTCGACAAACTCAGTTATAGTCAGTGCACTCTGCTTCTTCGCCGCAACCTTTGGTGTAGGACTTTATTCAAACATTGATATGATCAGTTCTATCTGTATACTGCTTGCACGAGGCGCAATCATCAGTATGTTTGTAGTAGTATTTATACTTCCGTCAATGTTTATGATTTTTGACAAAGTAATATGTGCCACAAGCGCAGGCTTTAAAAACAAGAACCTGACAGCTTAGTAATCTGATTAATCATAAATGAGGGATAAAATACTTTTGGACCCTCATAACATAAAAATATAACCTCAAAAATAAAATCAGGAGGAATAAGACATGAAATTACCAGAATTGAAAGAAAAGTTAAAAAGTAAATATATTGTCCGTGTTGTAGCCGGAGTCCTCACAATAGCACTTGTAGGTACAGGAATCGGAGCAACAGCGGTTTTTGCAGAGAAGAACAGCACTGCAGTCACAGCCGAGGCAGACAGCACAACAGGAAGCAGCAAGGATGCTGATGACATAGCAGATAAGCTCATGGACAGCGTATCATTAAAGGATAACGATGCAGACAAGGACGAGAGCGTATACCTCATCTCAGATGCAAACGGCAACGTAAACAAAACAATCGTAGTAGATCACCTTAAAAATAAAGACAAAAAGGATACCTTGGAGGATGCTTCAAACCTTTCAGATATCGAGAACGTAAAGGGCAAGGAAAAATTCACACAAAGCGGTGATAAGCTCACATGGCAGGCCGGCGGCAAGGACATTTACTATCAGGGCACAGCAACAGAGGAACCACCTGTAACACAGAAGGTTACATACTACCTCGATGGAAAAGAAATCTCACCTGAGGACCTTGCAGGAAAGTCAGGAAAGGTCAAAATCCGTTTTGACTACAAAAACACCACATCATATACAGAGACAGTAAACGGCGAGAAGCAGACAGTTTCCGTACCATTTGCAGCAATAACAGGACTTGTACTCGGTGATGGCTTCGAGAATATCGAAGTGACAAACGGCAAGGCTGAGGTAAGCGACTCATCAAGCGTAGTGCTCGGCTATGCACTTCCGGCTTAAAGGACAGCCTCGGAATCAAGGACAAAGACCTCGATGGCGATGTAAATATCCCTGAATACATGGAAATGACAGCAGATGTGGAGAATTTCTCGATGCCTGCAGCCATGACCTTCGTGGTCAACGCATCTGATTATGTAAGCACAGACGGAATTGACACATCAGACCTCGATGACATGATAAATGACTTAAAGGATGCCTCAACACAGCTTCAGGATGGCTCAAAGACACTGGCAGAGGGTACTGACACACTTGCTGACGGACTTTCAACATTGCAGAGCAAGCTCGGCACATTCGCATCAGGAGTTGGCACACTGCAGAGTGGACTTAAGACATATACTGATGGTGTTAGTACATTAAGTGGTGGATTGAATACACTGAATTCAAATGTACCTACTTTGTCTAATGGCATAACAACATTAAATTCTAGTGCAAAATCACTTAATGATGGAGTGGCTTTGCTTAATGCAACTGTTTCAACAAAATTTACTGATTCAGAAAAGCAGACTCTTTTAGATCAGGTACACAGTACTTTAGAGTCTCAGAAATCTGAAATAGAAAAACAGGCACAGACAACAGTTGCGTCACAGAAAACAGCCATTCAAAAGCAGGCACAGAGTGCAGTAGATGCGCAAAAGCCAGACATACAGAAACAGGCACAGCGTACAGTAGCTGCTCAGAAAGAAGATATTGAGAAACAGGCTCAGGCAGCAGTAGACGATCAGAAGGAGCAGATTAAGTCAGCAGCAACTGAGAAAGTAAAAGAACAGGAAACTGCAATAAAACAACAGGCAGAAAGTGCTGTTGAACAGGAATTTACATCCGAAAAAACCGACGATATAACAAATGAAGCAAAGAAAAAATTAGAAAGTATTAAGCCGGTAATTGTGAGTGGTGTGAAAGCACGGTTTGTACAGCAGATGGCCGAAATAAACTCTACAATCACAGATTATGAAGCAGCAAAGACTTTTTATGACCAGAATGTTGGAATGAAAGACGGAGCGGCTGATGCACGTGTCAATGAACAGATTAATACAATAATAAATCAGTTAGCTGGAAGTGTAGCATCAACAGCCAAGGATGCTTCTAAGATTGCAGCAGGAGAAGCAGCTTATACAGCAGCAAGTCAGACAGCAGGAGAAGCAGCTTATACAGGAGCAAGCTTAGCAGCAGGAACAGCAGCATATACAGCAGCAAGCCAGACAGCAGGAGAAGCAGCCTATGCAGGAGCGAGTTTAGCAGCAGAATCAGCAGCGTATTTGGGAGCAAGTCAGGCAGCAACAACAGCAGCCTATACAGGAGCAGTTTCAGGAGCTGAGCAGGCTACTATAACTCTGCAGAGCAGACAAAAGCGACTGTAGCAGCCTCTATTAATCAAAAGCAGGCAAATGGATACAGTCTTGTAACAGGAATGAAGGCACTTGCAGATGGAACACAGACATTGTATAACTCAGTACCAACTCTCACAAGTGGTATCAAGCAGCTTGTAGACGGTTCAAATACACTTGTAGCAAACAACGCACAGCTCAACAGCGGAGCATTACAGCTTGCAGATGGAACAAATCAGATAGTTTCAGGTGTTGACCAGCTCACAACAGGCTCTAAGACACTTTCAGAGGGTGCACACACACTTGCAGACGGTATGGTACAGTTCAATGAGGAGGGAATCAACAAGATTCTCGACGCATACAACGGTGACTTAAAGCCATTCACCGACAAGCTTCAGGCAGTAATTGACGCGGGTGAGGAATATCAGACATACTCAGCAATCGCTGATGGACAGACGGGCAGCGTTAAGTTCATATATAAATTAGCTTCAATAGATGCTAAGGCAGATAGCGACAAATAATTAATTAAAGGATGTTTAAAGATTAGGGGAGGCAAAAATGGGCTGGATAGAATATCTGTTAATCGTGGCGGGAAGCTCACTGGAGATTTTCGTTGCGATGGAATGTCAGGGATCCCTGATCCAGAAAGTAAATAAGAAACAGCTTACAGCCATTTGCTTCATAGTTGCAGTTTGCCAGTTGTTAGCAATGTACATCGGATATTTTCTGTCAAGCTTTCTTAATGGAAAATACTCGGTGAAGGATGAAGCACTTTTAGGAGAGATAATTTCTATCGGAATACTGATAGGACTGGGGATCAGCTTATGGGAAAGGCTATAAGAAACGAAAGGATTGAGGAGCATTGTCAGGCGCAGCTTGACATGAAAAGGGTGTTAAGGATAGCAGGAATCACCGCATTTTATACGGTTCTTGCAGGAATAGCATTCGGCTTCCTCGGTACCGGACTTCTCACCATTATGATAATGGTGGCGTTGCTCACTGTCATCTGTATAGTGGCAGGCATTTACACAGGATATCACTTCGGCTTCGAGCAGAAGACAAAGGTATATATCGTGGGGGCGATACTCTTTTGGGCGGCTGGAATTGATGTGATAGTAAGGCTTGTAAGTGCAAAATAATGCATAGGGCTCTGTTCGTAAGAACAGGGCTTTTTTGCTGTCCATTGAAGTATGAAATACTTTGCTTGAAATAAGGTGTAAACTTCTCATGAAAATAGTTTCTCGAAGTTGGTGTATTATCATTATGTCAGCAAGAACTGACATGAAAAAAGTAAACCACAGGTGTATTGAAAAAACAGGATGAAGAAAATAAAATTAACAGTAGACGGAATTGTAAGGTATAATGGAAGGAGAGACAGCTATGGCATAGAAAATGCTGGTAACACAGGCATTTTTTAAAGAAATGGAGAATCATTATGGGAAGAGAAGAAAATGTATTAATATTTCAGGATACAGAGAGATTAAGCAAAACGAATGGAAAGCTTAATGCTGACTTAAAGGCATCTGCAAGTGGACAGAAACTAATATTGGAAACAGATGCTTTGGAGAAACCGAATCTAAATATATATGATGAGCCTGCAAAAGTGATTGTTTCAAAGAAGAGAACGTTTGAGGCTGCAAAGGCATATAGAGATAATAAGGTAGCAGTACATAATTTTGCCTCTGCTTCAAATCCGGGCGGAGGTGTTGTAAGAGGTTCAACAGCCCAGGAGGAGTGTCTGTGTAGGTGTTCATATCTTTATTTCTGTCTGAATTCACCTGATATGTGGGATGGATTTTATACACCTCATAAGCAGGCAAGAAATCCATTACATAAAGATTGCTTTTGTTAAGGATTATCCATTTGCAAAATATGTTGCAAGGGAGCTTGTAAAGCCTGCCGGATATGTGACAAATGAGGAAGCAGTAAACTTTGATACAAAATATCAGGGACAGGATGTTAAGGCTGCTGTATATAACAGCGAGTATAAAAACACTCCAACAACCTTTGAGTTACAAAGACAGATATCACAAGCGGTGCAGAGCTTACAGGTGCAACACTTACTGTACTTGATAAGGATGGAAATGTGGTAGACACATGGACATTTGATGCTAAGGAAGCACATGTGATCAAGAGACTTGTAGTTGGCGAGATTTACACACTTCGTGAGGAATTTGCTCCTTACGGATATCTTAATGCAACAGATATCCAGTTTACAGTAGAGGATACAGGCAAAGTGCAGCATGTAGAGATGAAGGATGAAGTTCCTACAGGTTCCATTGTCATCAATAAGGACGGCGAATTTGTAACAGATACTACTCTTATGAAGGGTTACTGGTACGACTTTATCTTCAATTTCTTCAAGGACAGCCTTGCAGGAGTAACTTTTGATGTATATGCAAAAGAGGATATCGTAAGTGCCGACGGACTTGATACTGTATATCATAAGGCAGGAGACAAGGTGGCAACCATCGTGACAAATGATAAGGGTATCGCAAGAATTGATGACCTTCCACTTGGCAAGTATTATCTTGTTGAGACAAAGACAATTGATGGATTTGTATTAGATGATACACCGATTGAGGCAGACCTTTCTTATATCGACCAGAACACAAAGGTTGTATTTGCAGGAATGGATGTGACAAATGAGCGTCAGAAAGTGCAGATTACTGTAACCAAGACTGATTCAGAGACTAAGGAAGCACTTGAAGGAGCAGTATTCGGCTTATTTGCGAAAGAAGATATCGTGAACAAAGATGGCAAGGTAATCGTAAAAGCTGATACACAGATTGAGAGAACAGTAACAGGCAAGGACGGAAAGGTGCTTGACACACTCACTACTGACAAGAATGGTCATGCAGAGAGCAAGGAGCTTCCTATCTGTACTTACAACGAGGATGGATCATTCAAGGAAGATATCCATTATACAGTAGTTGAGACAAAAGCAGCTGACGGATATATCCTCGATGAGACAGCTCACGATGTAACTCTTCGATACGATGACAATGCACCGGATGTTGTTGTAACAACTCTTAAGCTTATCAATGTACCGACAGAGCCTAAGCTTCCACAGACAGGCGACAATGCAAATCCGCTTCTTTATCTTGGAATTGGCGCACTTGCACTTATTACAGGTGTTGGAGTAGGACTTCGTGGAAGAAAGAAAAAGAATAAACAGTAACAATTAACCTTGCGGGGAATGTAAGCCAGTGACTTATGTTCCCTGCTTTTTTTGATTTGGAGGACAAATAGTGGTAGGAGAAAGAATCAGATATTACAGAAAACGACAAAAAATGACACTCAGGGAACTGGGCGAGAAAAGTGGTTTTGAAAATAGAGGTGATGTAAGAATTGCCCAATACGAAAATGGTTCAAGAGTTCCAAGGACGGGAACGTTGAACAGGATTGCAAAGGCACTTGGCATTCCGCCGGAAGAATTATTCTGTGAGGACTGTAGAAAGTGCATGTTTCTCAAGAATTATTACAGAAAGAAAAGAAAATCTCATACCACTTTTGATATGGGAATCGAAGAAGACAACAGTTACAGAGAACACAAAAATCCCGAGGATGAAAGGATTTTGTATGACAATTTAGATTAAGGAGGAACCGTAATATGATGAATTACGAGATTTTTAAGGAAGTAGTAAAAGAAAAGTTTATGGATTATATGCCTGAGAAGTTCAAAGGAATGGAGCTTGTGGCAGAACCCGTGGAAAAGGTGAATGTGACTCTTGATGGCATCATCTTACGAGAGGAAGGCAGGAATATTTCGCCTACGATTTATATCAATGACATGTATAAGAAGTATCAGGACTGTGGTGATCTTGAGGTGTCACATCATTGACAAATGTACATCGCCATGATATATTTTGAGAAATATATATATTTTTGTCGGAAGTGTAGAGTTTTTTGTCGGATACTTTTCTAAAATAAATAAGCTATTACATCTTTATGAAGGTGTTTCAGCATTTGGCACAAGGGGTTATCGCAGAAAGACCTATTTTTTGCAATAACTCAAGTAGAAATGAGGTGAATATCGATGATGCAGCAATTGTATAAATTGACATATGTCAAAAATGGGGGGGAGAAGCCTACTGACCGTGAATGACGCTCAGGAGAGAATGACAAAAGGAGGACTTTATGAATATTATCAAACATAAATATGGCAAACGAACGGTATCTCTGCTGCTTGCGGTAATTTTGGTGCTATGCCCTTTGCAGGTTAGGGCGGCAGATAACAAGCCAACCATCGAAATTGGTGACTACATTCAGATGGGTACTTATGGGGGAGAGCCAATTGTGTGGCGTTGTGTAGCGAAGGATAGCAATGGGCCATTGATGCTTTCGGATAGAGTATTGTGTGATTACATGCCCTATGATGCAAAAACCAACAAAAATGCCGAAACAGGCTCGCACCGGCGCAATAGCTGGAGAGATAATTTTGGTTCTAACCACTGGAGAGACAGCAACATACGTTCTTGGCTCAATTCCAACGCTGAAGCAGGAAAAGTGAAATGGCTTTGCGGAAATCCGCCAACAGAGGATTCTGTCTATCCTAAAACGGCAGCATATGACCAAAAGGAGGGCTTCCTTCGCAGCTTTCGTTCGGATGAGCTGGGAGCGATTCGAACGGTGAAGCAGCGTTCTATCGTTTCCCATCCGGAGTATACGGCAGGTTATATCGACGCAGCCGGTGTTGATCTTCCCTATAACACCACAATTGATACGGTAGCGGATGGGTATGACAGTGCCCATTATGAATATATTTGGGATAGAGTTTTTCTGCTGGATGTTCAGCAGCTCAAAACGGTTAATGATAACCTGAACGGCTACCATATCGCAAAAAACAGAAGCGGTGTAGCATGGAACTATTGGCTGCGTACACCGATTACAACCTGTAACCATGATATGCGATTTGTGACCCCTCAAGGGAATATTTTGCGTGACGCACCCTATAAGGGATATTACGGCGTTCGTCCTGCCTTCTATCTGAATACGGAAAATTACACCGTATCATCCGGCACAGGACAGAGCGCACAGGACCCCTATGTTGTTTCCGCACCGGATGCGCCGGATGACAGCATTGGCATATCCGGCGCTGTGCGAGAGGATGTGAATGGTGACTGGAATGTGAACACGGATGAGTATCTACAGCTGGAGATGAGTACCCTCTACACTGAGGATCCTGCATATGCAAATGTAACCGTACCGGTGTATACAATCCAGAAGCCTCGCAGCGATAAGGAGAACATGGTGATTGTGTACTGCGCCGAGGGCTACACCAAAAGCCAGCAAAAGCAGTTTGTCGAGGATGTAAAAAAGCTGTGGGGGGAGGTATTGCAGATAGAGCCATATCGCAGCATGGCGGATCGCTTTAATGTCTATGCACTCTGCACGGCATCGGTGGATGGCTATGGCGGTACCAGCACATTTTTTGCTGCGACCGCCAAAGGAGGAATTTCTACTAACAAAGGGAACTGGCGAAACCATGTTTTGGAGCGCATCATAGGCCCTGCGTTTATCGAGAAGATTCATGACGCACATATTCCTAATGAAACGCATCCAAACGAAAACACGATGGATCATAATTATAGACAGTATGATTATGTGTATGAAAATATCAACCAATTCGTTGTGTTGGCGAATAGCGGTGAGTATTTCGGTGGCTCTCATGATAATAAACAATATGGTATTCACTATATTGTTGCGTCAGCGAGAAACGCATATTCTGCGTTTACCCAGCGGCATGAACTGGGACACGGTCTGTTCCATCTGGGAGATGAATATAATTATAGCACTGTTCCTGTAGATGAGTGGAATTACACTACATCACTGAATATGACTGCAACAAAAGATCCCACGAAAGTGAAGTGGAAGCAGCTGCTTGGCTTCCGTAATACCTATACCTGCCCGCATCTTGACTACTATCCTTATACCTATAATTCCAGCAGGGATTGTCTGATGCGAGAGACCTTTCAGAATGATTTTTGCGATGTGTGCAAGCTACAGGGCATAAAGGTCATGAGTCAGCTCATTACAAATCCCCCTGCGCTTTATGTGGCTGTTCCTGAGGTGAAAAAGTATATCGGCGGTTACAGAAATCCCACAAAAGATCCTTCTGCCTTTGAGGCAGCGAATTCCTCCGCATATGCGAGCTATCAAAATGACAGGAATAGCCGTCTATTAAGCGGCGGCAGTAAAAACAGCTTTGATTATAGCAGCATGAAGGGGCAGCAGGTTGAGCTGCGCACCATTATACAAAATCTTTCGAATACCCAAGCGAAGACTGTGACCCTGCGCCTGTGGTGGAACATTCCAACGGCGAAAAAGCGGTCACGACAGATGGGGAGCAGGTTTTCACTACGCAGGAGTTTGACATCCCTGTTTGGAAAGAGAAAAGCAAATTCTGGACAAAGGGTGCGTTGGATTACGAGGGCAGCGACTTTAATTCCGGCCTTGTCAACTGCTCTCTGGTTTACACGATTCCGGAGAATGCCATTCTGCAATCCGGCGATACCATCGGCTTTGAGATTGTAGATCATGCGACAGGCGAGGTATTGGCTGATGATGATACGGAGCAGCAGCGCTATGTCAATGTCACCATCCAATATCAGCTGGAGGATGGCACAGATGTTCCAAACACCATGCCGACTACCTTTACTGTTCCGGTAGGCAAAAAGGTTGATTGGCAGCCGCCGCAGGAACTGCACGGCTACACTTTTGTTAAAGCGGAGGGGATGGAAAATGCTGTCCCGAACAGTGGTATGACGATTCGTTATATTTATAAAAGGTCTGAGGAACGCCCCGAGCCGCCGGTGACAAAAAATTATACGGTGCAATACAATTGGGGCTCTGTATTCCCGACAGGCGCAACGCTGCCGCTAAATAGCAGCTCCTATTCGAGTGTGCAACAGGCGAAGGCGGCTGTGGATAAGAAATATACCTCCACAACACGCATTCAGGCACAAAAGGATGGTAAAAACGGCACATGGGCTTTTTCGGGCTGGGATGCCGGCAACCTAAACGGCACAACCGTGGTATTCCGTGGAAGTTGGAGTTTTACGGAGGATACAGCGCCGATAACGCCTCCGAGCGGTACAGCAAGCTACAAGATTACCGCAACGGCAGGTATCGGTGGAACAATCTCTCCCGGTGGCACGACAACGGTATCTGCCGCAGGTCAGCTTACATATACAATCAAGGCGAACGAAGGATATTATATTGCGGACGTAAAGGTGGATGGTTCGGAAGTGACAGCAACCACAAGCTACACCTTTAGTGATGTGAATACTGATCACACCATAGAAGTTACCTTTAAACAGGAAAGCCAGACACCGGATGTGCCGGATGTGATTGCACCAAGCATAACCACACAGCCTGGAAATGCGACAGTGAAGGTAGGTGAGACTGCGTCCTTTACCATAGCAGCAAGCGGTACAGATCTTACCTATCAGTGGCAGATAGACAGAAATGATGGGAAAGGATGGGTAAACATTGACGGTGCAACGGCAACGAGCTATACCACATCCACAGTCAATATAAGCTGCAACGGATTTAAGTATAAGTGTGTTGTTTCAAATAGCGCAGGAAACGTAGAGAGTAATTCCGCAACATTGACCGTACAGGATGCGGGCGGTTCCGATAATCCTGACACACCGAATAACACCTATCAGATTATTGATGGAGCAAACAGTAGTTGGACGCATGACAGTGATGGTAATATCACCATCCGGGGTAACGGAGACTTCTCCAAGTTTACCGGAGTTAAGGTGGACGGAAATTTGATAGACAGGAGCAACTACACTGCAAAGGAAGGCTCTACCATTATCACACTGAAAGCTTCCTACCTGAATACACTTTCGGCAGGAACCAATACAGTTGAAATCCTTTGGACGGATGGTTCTGCAAGCACCACATTTACCATCAAAGCAAATACCTCTGATAACAGTAATAACAACCAGAATGTCAATAACAATAGCGATTCCTCTGATGACAAGCCATCGAGTGGAACTGATAAGAAGGATGTGACTGCACCTAAAACCGGGGACAACACACCGAGTGTATGGCTGTTTATACTATTAATTCTTTCCGGAACGGGATTGATTATTACTGTAAAGAAACGCAGAGAAAATTTGAATTCATAGAAACGATAGTTAAAAAATGAAACGAGAAAATAACCATGGAGAAGGCGGGCATGTATGTCCGTCTTTTTTTCAAAGAAAACACAACAGGGAGTGTACGCTGCGGAAGAGGTGAAAGAAAAGACACAGACGGAATCAAAGCAGAAGGCGTGTATGGGAATGGAAATGGAAATTTCTTCTCAATCAGGTAAATCCTAAAAATGCAATGCGCTCATTTGGAACATTTGTTTCTAAGATTGATTGGTCGAAGTCAGATTCCTTAAGAGAACTGTTTAGACCATTTGAGCATCTTGGGACAGAAAAGATATATGCTTTATAGACATAAAAAGCAAGATTGAATAGCAACCCTCCCAAAGTTGCGCATTTGCAACCAATGTTTTCTTTACTTTCAGCCACCTGTCGGTATAATTTTGGGTATAAATTGAATTGGAGGTATTTATTTTGATAGGTGACAATATTAAGTTTTACAGAAAAAAGAATCAGCTTACACAGGATGACATTGCTGAGGCATGTAATGTGACAAGACAGGCGGTGTCGAAATGGGAGAACGGTGAGAGCCTTCCGACGGTCGACAATCTGTATGCCTTGAGCAGGTTGTTGCACACATCGGTAGATGACATACTGATAGGCGAGAAAGAGAGGGACGATGAGCCCTCTCTTTCTTTTTCCTTTTATATTTTCTTTGGTTTTCTTGTCCTTCTGAATGTCCATTTTATATCCTCAATTTCCTCGCCTGTGGCAGAAATCGGAGTGTCATTAACCATTACGGAAAGACAGTAAATGGCTGATTTTTTTTAGACATTGACGGAGTGCTCAATTCAAGTAAAATAATAGATAGGAATTTTGATTATCCGGAGCTTGTAATGTCAAAGTAAATGCTATAGAATATTTTTATATCAAATTAAACACAAATGAGGAGATTTAAAGTTATGAAACAGAAATTGAGAAACCTTTCGGCACCGGCAAATATAATATTTGCCATTCTTGCAGTCTTTCTTTTCATTGCACCCTTGCAGTGGAGCGGAAAAGTTTTGGGCCTGATTCCCGGCATGGAAAAGGCGGATGACTATCTGCTGCAAGCTATTGTGGAGACCGTTGTTTTAGTTATTTTTCTGGGCATCACATATTTATTTGGGCTGTGGGATATCTTTAAGGAAAATGCAGCAGGATGGACAAGAAGCTTATACACAGGCGGTTTTTTCATAGTGTACTGTTTGTATGCTGTTGTTTCAGGCATTTATTTGTGCTTTTTGGGTGAGCATGGTGATGTGAAGGCATTTTACAACATCATCTTTTTCTTTATTGCGGTCTGCCTTGTAGGGCTCGTTGAGGAGCTGGTGTTCAGAGGCGTGGTGTTTAATCTGCTGCTGAGAGCTTTTCCAAAGACGAAAGGTGGAATCACAGGAGCCGTAGTTTTGGGAGGCGTACTGTTTGGATTGATGCATTTTTCCAATATGGGCGCAGGGGTTAAGTTCAGCAGTTGTCTGATACAGGCGATTTCAGCAGGACTCATGGGTGTGCTGTTTTGCATGATATACGCTTCTACACGCAATTTCTGGATGCTTGCCATTTTCCATACTGTTGTAGATATGGGAGGACTTTTATCATCTGGAATATTTGAGGGTGGCGGAGCAGCCGAAAGGATTAATGAGTTTTCGGCGATGAACTGTATCGCATTTATCGTGCTCGGTATTCCTATGCTTGTTATGCTGCGTAAGTCAAGGCGTATCCGTCTTGAGATGCTCTACAACAATGTAACTGTCATAGATGACGAGAGAGAGGGCGCTAGGCTTGCAGTTGTTTCACTGGTGCTTGGCATTTGCAGTATTATTTTCTCGTTTTTTGGATATCTGATGGGGCTTGGAATTGTCGGCATGCTTGCTTCCAAAATGTCAAAAAGGGCAAAGCAGTATAACAATGCAATAGCAACTGCCGGTATGATTACATCGATAATAGGCTTTGTGCTGTCGGTCATCTGCACGATTGGCATGATGGTGCTGTTTGCAAGTGGCATTTATGACAGACTTGTTAATATGTCGATGCTGTAATAATACGAAGCAGACCTTTGAATGTCGCATAAAGTCTACATTCAAGGGTCATTTTTTAAGGAGAAACCATGAACATTTTACTGACAGCAATCAATGCAAAATACATACATTCAAACCTCGCAGTTACTCACTGCGCGCCTGTGCCGGGGAGTACAGGGATGCTGTGGAGCTTGCGGAATACACGATAAACAATCAAAAGGATTACATTCTTGAGGAGCTTTATAAGAGAAAGCCTGACGTACTTTGTTTTTCATGCTATATATGGAATATTGATTATGTGACTGATATTGCACGCGAGTATAAAAAGCTTTGTCCGTCAGTGCCGATATGGGTTGGAGGCCCTGAGGTGTCTTACGAGGTGGAGGCATTTCTGCGGGAAAATCCATACATAGACGGTGTGATGATAGGCGAGGGAGAGGATACCTTTAGAGAGCTGTGCGGTTACTATGCGCATAAAAGAAAGCTGAGTGATATTGCAGGCATTGCCTTCAGAAAAAACAGCACAGGTAATAGTACAAGTGTGAACAACATAGGAGGCAATAAAGCCGGTGAAATAGTATTCACAAGTCCACGCCCAATCAAAAACATGAGTGAAATCCCATTCTGCTATGATACTCTCGATGATTTTTCAAACCGCATCATCTACTACGAGAGCAGCAGGGGATGCCCGTTTTCGTGCAGCTACTGTCTGTCATCGGTGGATAAGACACTGCGTTTCAGGGATACTGAGATTGTCAAAAGGGAGCTTAAGTTTTTCATAGACCAGAAGGTGCCACAGATTAAGTTTGTGGACAGAACCTTCAACTGCAATCATGCTCATGCCATGGAGCTGTGGCGCTTTATAAAGGCGAATGACAATGGTGTGACAAACTTTCACTTTGAGATATCGGCGGATCTGCTGAATCAGGAGGAGATTGAGCTGATTTCTGATATGAGGCCGGGGCTGATACAGCTTGAAATCGGTGTGCAGTCCACCAATGAGGTCACGATTAAGGAGATTCACAGGACTATGAAGCTTGAGAGGCTTAAGGAGGTTGTGAAGCTCATTCAAAGCGGCAACAATATCCATGAGCATCTGGATCTGATTGCAGGGCTGCCATATGAGGACTATGACAGCTTTGGGCGTTCCTTTGATGAGATTTATGAGCTTAAGCCAAACCAGCTGCAGCTGGGATTTTTAAAGGTGCTCAAGGGCTCGTATATGTTTGAGCATGCCGCGGAATATGGTATTGTCTACCATGATAAGCCACCGTATGAGGTAATGTCCACGAAGTGGCTTTCGTTTGATGATGTGATAAAGATTAAGCGCGTCGAGGATATGCTTGAGGTGTATTACAACAGCGGACAGTTTGAGATTACGATGAAGCTCATGGAGTGTATCTTTGACAGTGCGTTTGAGTTTTTTCAGAAGCTTGGAGATTTTTATGAGGCAAACGGCTATTTTGGAATGAGCCATTCGCGCATCAGAAGGTGTGAGATACTGCTTGAGTTTCTGGCTTTATACCTGCATGGTTGTGACAACGACGATATGACTTCTGTGGGATTAACCGAAAATGCCATAGATAGAGATAATACTGATTTTGACGAAAATGCCATAGATAGAGATAATACTGATTCTGATGAAAATGCGCAGATTTACAGCATGATTCAGGAGTCACTCATCTTTGATTTGTATTATCGTGAGAACTGCAAGAGCCGCCCGGTGTGGGCCACAGATATAGGCAAATTCAAGCACATGACACATGCATACTGTAAGAATGGAAAGCTGTCGCATGTGGAGCCGTTCCACTATATTTTTCCGGACAAGCATACGCGCAAGCTGGATGAGCTGCCAAAGTATCATAAGGAGCCGGTGTGGGCGCTTTTCCACTACGACATGAGAGACCCGCTTGACCACCAGGCGCTGGTGGAGTATATAGAATAACAGTAAAGCGATATGGCTATAGCGGAGTATATAAAATAGCAGTAAAGCGATATGGCTATAGAGGAGTATATAAAATAACAGTAACGTGAAATGACTATAGCGGTAAAAGCCGGGAAGGTTTACGGACTAAGAAAAATGAGCAACATAGATAATATAAAAAATTACACGGTGATTGACCTTGAAATGACAGGCCTTTCAGCTAAAAATGACAAGATAATAGAGATAGGTGCGGCACGTGTGAGGGACGGCGAGATAGTGGATACGATATCCACACTGGTAAATCCGAAGCAGCATATTCCACAACGTGTGCAGGAATTAACGGGAATTACCGACAGTGATGTGGAAAACGCGGCAGATATGGATGAGGCTGTGGATAACCTGCTTGATTTTATCGGAGATGATATCATACTCGGGCAGAATGTGACCTTTGATTACAGCTTTTTAAAGCAGTGGGCGGTAAATCACAAGCGCACACTCTCGCTGAATGCATATGATACTCTGAAAATAGCCAGAAAATGTCTGCCTGCTGAGCAGTCGAAGAAGCTGGAGGATTTGTGTGAGTATTTTGGTGTGAGTAGGGAAAATGCCCACAGGGCGCTCGATGATGCGATAGAGACAAAGCAGATATTTGAAAAGCTGCTTGCACTGATGGATGAAAAGGGTGAGCCGGTGGAGTCAAAGCCACTTGTATACAAGGCAAAAAAACAGACACCTGCCACAGCACATCAGGTCAGACAGCTAAAGGAGCTGATGGCTGAGTATGGGATAGCAGATGTCATATCGTGGGACAACCTGACCAGAAGTCGGGCCTCAAGGCTGTACGATGAATATCGTAGTAAGTACATTAATAGGTGTGTGTAATTACCGGTCTGTGGCGGTATCAGCCTGTAGGCTCTCAAGCATAGAAACGATTCCATCCCTTGAAAGAGAATTAAGCTGTTTTGCTTTCTCAATAAGCTCTGCAAGCCGGTCGGCTTTTGACATGCTGATGAAGGCGTTGGCTAACAGACTGTATACGTTCTTTGAATCGGCACCCTGCTCCACTGCAAAATCAAGCAGTTCATTGCCTAGCGATTCATAGCCTGCCTCCTTAAGCCTATTGTAATAGTCCGGCAGCATTGAAACAAATTTTGTAAAATTATCATCATATTCAGACAGCTTTTTAAAATTGAGAATGCCATATTTAAGCTTTAAATCAGTGTTTGTCATTCCGGTGAGATTGACAAGGGTTTTATCCCTTAAATCATTTATTTTATCATTATTTAATGGAAAAAACTTTTCCGGTATGGTAATATAACACAGGTCAGTGGTATCTCCGCGGAGGGTTGAGTTGGCCTTACGCTCCTTTTCCCAGAACTCCTCGGTGACCTTTGCCTGGGCAGAATCAGCCCTCTTTATGGCAAAAGTAATCACTGCAATAAATAAAATGAATAAAATTAGACAAATTGGAATCATATGTTGGAAAATCCTTTCTCATATATGAAAATAGTATAACTCATTTTTGAACAGAGGTGAATAGTATGTACGATTTTAATAAAAAAAGAAATCAGAAGGTGGTTGCTATAGTGATAATAGTGGTTATAGCAGCGATGCTTGTGACAACATTTGTGTCAAGTCTTGTATAGCTTTTCTTGAAATATGGAAAAAATATGATAATATGATATAAAATGCAGTTCAGTTAAGCGATGACAGGGGCGCTTTTAACAGCCTCAGGAAAAGGAAGCGGAAATGAAGATTAATAAAAAAGCATTATTACTGGGTACAATGGCATTTGTGCTTGTGGCAGCATCAGGCATGGTAAGGGCATATGCAAGCGGTTCGTCAGGCACAAAGAAGGCAAAGGTACAGACAATTACAGAGGGTGTGTGCATTGGCAGTGTGGATGTAGGCGGTATGACAAAGGAAGAAGCAAAAAAAGCAGTTGATGCCTATGTTGACAGCATAAAGGATACATTCTTTTCATTAAAGGGTGCCAATGGTTCATTTGATGCAACAGCACAGGAAATGTCTGTTTCGGCGGACACTGATGCAGCGGTGGACGAGGCTCTTTCAGTGTGCCATGAGGGCAGCCTGATTGACAGATTTGTGGAATCAGAGGAGCTCAAAAAGGGCAATGTTGCCGTCAATATGTATCTGTCGGTTGATAAACAAAAGACCGCAAATATGATTTATGACAAGAGCGACGAGCTCAATATAAAGGCAGTTGACAATTCGCTGCAGAGAAACGGTGACAGCTTCGATTTTGTCCCGGGACAGGAAGGCAAAGAGGTTGATGTGGTAAAATCCGTCTATGCGATAAATGACTTTTTGCAGAACAGCTGGGATGGTTCGGCGAATGAGATAGAGCTGGTCACAAATACGGTCCAGCCGAGGGGCTCAAAGGAGGAACTCTCAAAGATTAAGGATAATCTGGGAGGCTTTTCTACCGATTTCAGCAGCTCGGCAGCAGGGCGTGCAACCAATGTAAAGAACGCGTGCAGCCTGATAAACGGCAGTGTCATATATCCGGGTGAGCAGTTCTCGGTTTACGAGGCTATCAGCCCTATTACAACTGACAACGGCTATCAGATAGCAGGCGCATACGAGAACGGTCAGGTAGTTGACTCGGTAGGTGGAGGTGTGTGTCAGGTTGCGACCACTCTCTACAATGCGGTTATAAGGGCTGAGCTTGACATAGTGCAGCGCTACAACCATTCCATGATAGTAAGCTATGTAAAGCCATCTGACGATGCGGCAATTGCAGGAACCTACAAGGATCTTAAGTTTAAAAATAATCTGGACAATCCGGTGTATATAGAGGGCTATTGCAGTGGAGGAATTATTACCTTCAATGTGTACGGAGTGGAGACGAGACCCGCAAACAGGGAAATTTCCTTCAGGAGTGAGACACTTTCCGAGGAGGATCCGGTCACGCAGTTTAATTTTGATGCAGGTCAGCCGGTCGGTTATTTCAACACCGAGCAGTCTGCACACAAGGGAGTGACCGCAAGGCTATGGAAGACGGTCACAGTTGATGGAACAGTGCAGAGCGATGAGGTATTCAACAACAGCAAGTACAAGTCATCACCAAAAATCGTGACGGTTGGTACAGCAGGAGCATCAGCGGAGGTTGTTGCGCAGCTTCAGGCGGCGGCAGCGGCTAATGATGAGGCTCGGTTAAATCCATTGCTGCGTCTGCGGCAGCAGCGGTTCAGGCAGCACAGACTCAGACACAGGACCCAATGCGGCAGGGCAGACACAGGTGCGCAGACCCAGACTACAGATCCGAATGCGGCAGGGCAGACACAGGCACGCAGCCGCAGCCGACAGACCAGAATGCAGCAGGCAGGCACAGGCACCCAGACACAGCAGCCGGCAGGACAGACGCAGTAAATGCCCGCAGGTAGTTGTTTTTGATGTAGTTATTTGCAATCAATGCACCGGGCTGCAACAGTATACACAGCATATTATTATTAGGAACAGGAAAACACATGAAAAACGGTAAAATATCAGAGTCGGTTTTAAAGCGCTCTGTCTTAAAACAACTTCATACCCAAAGCGACAGAATACTTTTTAAACCGGCAGTAGGTGAGGACTGTGCGGTGATTTCCATGCAGGCAGGCGGCAAAACCAAGTTAGTTACTGCTACCCAGACGTTCACACTTGATGTATCGGATAAGCATGTGCGTGCTAACTGCGCAGTTTATGATGCATTGAACAATATTTATGCCATGGGGGCAGGCCCTGTTGGGATAGAGCTGGCACTGCTTGTACCTACCACAGAAAACGAAGCCGTGCTTCGCGAGACGGTGAGAGCGATTGATGCTGTATGTGAGGAAGCAGGCATTGTGGTGCTTGGCGGACATACACAGGTGAGCCGTGCGGTGAAGAATATCGTGGTGACAGTTACAGCAATAGGTGAGGCCTATGAGCAGGCGCTTACACCATCATCTAAAGCAGCACCGGGCATGGACGTAATAGTGACAGGCTATGTGGGGCTTGAGGGCACCGCAATTCTTGCAAATGAGAAAAGGGCCGAGCTTGAAACGAGATTTTCCAAGGCATTTATAGATAAATCAGCAGCATATATAGACCATATTTCCACCGCAATGGAGGCTGCATCCGCGATTGGCGCCGGTGTGGCGGCAATCCATGACGCTTCGCAGGGAGGCATCTTTGGAGCACTCTGGGATATGGCAGAGGCTTCGGGAATTGGTCTTGACATCGATTTAAAGAAGCTCCCTATCAGGCAGGATACGATTGAAATAAGTGAATTTTTTGACATAAACCCGTATAAGCTTTTGTCAGGAGGAAGTCTGATAATCATAGCTGCAGATGGTACCCGCGTGGTCAGAGAGCTCGAGAAAACAGGACAAAATGCTGTTATAGTCGGTGCCACAACCGATTCAAACGACAGAGTGCTGATTTCCGGCGAGGAGAGACGATTTTTGGAGACTGCCCAGACTGACGAGATATACAAGGTTTTCAACTAATATATTTGAATCAGGAGATTATATATCATGAGAGAAAAGATATTAACATTTATAGAGAAAAACAGCAGGATAAACCTGAAGGAGCTTGCAATCATGCTTGGTGTGGATGAGGCAAGTGTGGCAAACGAGATTGCTGCTATGGAGCAGGAGAATGTCATCTGCGGATATCACACACTGATTGACTGGGACAAGGCAGGCCTTGAGAAGGTCACAGCCATGATAGAGGTCAGAGTGACACCACAGCGCGGCATGGGCTTCGACAAGATTGCCGAGCGTATATACAACTATCCTGAGGTGAAGTCTGTATACCTTATCTCGGGCGGCTTCGACCTCATGGTCACACTCGAAGGTAAGACTCTGCGTGAGGTATCACAGTTTGTGACAGATAAGCTTTCTACACTGGATCAGGTGCTTTCGACAAAGACAAACTTTATTCTGAAGAAATACAAGGACCATGGAACTATCATGGCGGCACCTGTCAAATCCGATGAAAGGGGAATTATGTCATAATGAGAGACCCTTTATCCAGTACAATAAAGACTATCCAGCCATCGGGCATCCGTAAGTTTTTTGATATAGTGAGCGAGATGAAGGATGCGATTTCGCTCGGAGTAGGTGAGCCTGATTTTGACACACCGTGCATATCAGGGATGAGGGCATATATTCCCTTGAAAAGGGACGCACCTTCTACACCTCAAATGCCGGACTCAAGGAGTTAAAGATTGAGATTGCAAAATATCTCGACAGAAGATACGGCATGACATATGATTACAACAAAGAGATCATGGTAACTGTCGGCGGCAGCGAGGCTATAGATATCGCACTGCGCGCCATGCTCGATGTGGGAGATGAGGTGATTATCCCACAGCCAAGCTATGTTTCATATGTGCCATGTACTGTGCTGGCAGGTGGCACACCTGTGATTGTGGAGCTAAAGGAGGAAAATGATTTCAGACTGACAGCCGAGGAGCTTGAGGCTGTTATCACTCCAAAGACAAAGATACTTATCATGCCTTTCCCTAATAACCCAACAGGCGCTATCATGGAAAAAGCAGACCTTGAAGCAATTGTTCAGGTGGTTAAGGAGCATGATCTGTTTGTGATAAGTGACGAGATTTATTCGGAGCTTACATATGTGGATAAGCATGTGTCTATAGCATCGTTTCCGGGAATGAAGGAGCGCACAGTGCTTATAAACGGTTTTTCCAAGGCTTATGCCATGACAGGCTGGAGGCTTGGATATGCATGTGCACCTGAGACCATTTTAAAGCAGATGCTAAAGATTCATCAGTTTGCAATCATGTGTGCGCCGACCACAAGCCAGTATGCAGCTGTCGAGGCTATGAAAAACGGCGATGAGGATGTTGCACAGATGAGGGAGGAATACAACGGCCGCAGACGCTATGTACTTCACCGCTTTAAGGAGATGGGGCTTAAGTGCTTTGAGCCTTTCGGGGCCTTTTATGCGTTCCCAAGCATCAAGGAGTTTGGCATGACATCCGATGAGTTTGCCACAAAGCTTCTAAACAGCAAGAAGATTGCCGTGGTTCCGGGAACTGCATTCGGAGAGTGCGGCGAGGGCTTTTTACGTATATCATATGCATATTCGCTTGATGATTTAAAGGAGGCGCTCGGCCGCATTGAGGAGTTTGTCACAGAGCTTCGCGCCGGGATGGATAATAAATAGTTTAAATTGACAGGAGACAAAATGGCAAAGCTGAACATAGTGTTACATGAGCCGGAAATTCCGGCAAATACAGGAAATATCGGAAGAACCTGCGTCGCGACAGGTACGAGGCTTCATCTTATAGAGCCGCTTGGATTCTCACTTTCAGAGAAGGCACTAAAGAGAGCCGGAATGGATTACTGGAAGGATCTTGATGTCACCACATATGTGGACTGGGAGGATTTCCTTGAGAAAAATCCGGGCGCAAAGATATATTATGCGACAACAAAGGGCAGACATGTATACTCTGATGCTCATTTTGAGCCCGACTGCTATATTATGTTTGGCAAGGAAAGCGCAGGTATTCCGGAGGAGATACTAAAGGAGCATCCGGATGAGTGCATCAGGATACCGATGATAGGTGAGACAAGGTCACTTAATCTGTCAAATTCAGTAGCTATCGTGCTCTACGAGGCATTGAGACAGAATAATTTTGATCATATGAGGCTTGAGGGAGAGCTTCATCACCTGAGCTGGGATGACTAAATAAAGCGGCAAAGCGCATATTTTTGGCAGCTATTTGGGCTTTAACAGCTATGATAATTGTAAATACGGTAGATTTTTAGGAAAAAGAAATGGGCATAATTAAAACAAGCAAATTAGTACATGAATTTATACGAAGAGACGAGGAAGGTAATGTAGAGTCAATCACTACAGCACTCGACAACGTAAACCTCGACATAAAAGAGGGGCAGTTTATTGCAATCCTCGGTCACAATGGTTCAGGAAAATCAACTCTTGCAAAGCATATCAATGCACTTCTTGCGCCGAGCGACGGCACCATATGGGTGGATGGCATGGATGTGTCAAAGGAAGAGAATGTCATACCTGTCAGGAAAAGTGCAGGTATGGTTTTCCAGAATCCAGACAATCAGATTATCGCCAATGTCGTGGAGGAGGATGTGGGCTTTGGACCTGAGAATATCGGTGTGCCGACAGATGAAATCTGGCAGCGCGTGGACTATGCGCTAAGGCTGTCGGTATGACAAAGTACCGCACACATTCACCGAACAAGCTCTCCGGAGGACAGAAGCAGCGTGTGGCAATCGCGGGAGTTGTGGCGATGGAGCCAAAATGTATAGTATTTGACGAGCCTACAGCCATGCTTGACCCAAACGGCCGCAAGGAGGTCATAGCCACAGCCCATGAGCTCAATAAGAAAAAGGGCGTGACCATCATTCTCATCACCCATTACATGGAGGAGGTGGTCGGCGCAGACCATGTCTATGTCATGGAAAAGGGCAGGGTGGTCATGGACGGCACACCGCGTGAGATTTTTTCAAGGGTGGACGAGCTGAAGGAGCACAGGCTTGATGTGCCGCAGGTGACACTGGTAGCCGATGAGCTCAAAAAGGCGGGGCTTGATATCCCTGATGGAATCCTGACGAGGGAAGAGCTTGTAAATGCGCTTGTTGCGCTGAAAAACAGATAGGCGGGAGAAAATATGTCAATAATTTTAGATCACATAAACTATTGCTACAGTGCCGACTCAGCCTACAAGGTGCAGGCACTTAAGGATGTAAGCCTTGAGATAAATGATGGAGAGTTTATTGGAATAATCGGTCACACCGGTTCGGGAAAATCCACACTTATCCAGCATATGAACGGCCTTTTGAAGGCGACAAGCGGTCATATATACTACAATGGACAGGATATATATGATAATGATTATGATTTAAGCAAGCTGCGTCACAAGGTGGGGATGGTGTTCCAGTATCCGGAGCATCAGCTTTTTGAGACAACCAACTTTGAGGATGTATGCTTTGGACCGAAAAATCAGGGGCTCGATAGGAAAACAGTGGAGCTAAGAGCCTATGAGGCACTGCAGAATGTACATTTTCCGGAGGATCTCTACTATCAGCCGCCGTTTGATTTGTCCGGAGGACAAAAAAGGCGTGTAGCCATAGCTGGAGTACTTGCAATGCACCCTGACGTACTCATACTCGACGAGCCGACAGCGGGACTGGATCCTGCGGGCAGAGATGAGATACTGGGACTGCTTTTACAGATGAAAAATGATCTGGGTATTACAATCATACTCGTATCACACAGCATGGAGGATGTTGCGGAGTATGTGGACCGCATCATTGTTATGAATTCAGGAGAGGTGATGTTTGACGGAGTGCCGAAGGAGGTATTCTCACACTACAAGGAGCTCGAGGCAGTCGGACTTGCAGCACCGCAGGTCACATATCTGATGCATGATCTGGCGGAAAAGGGTATACCGGTTGACCTTTCGGCAACGACAGTTGCGGAGGCGAGGGACTCAATACTAAAAGCCTTTAAATAGCTCACCAATGCTGACATTTTGATACAAATTATGAGGAAGGAATACAAAAATGATTCGTGATATTACCATAGGCCAGTATTATCCGGCTCAGTCGCCAATACATAAACTGGACCCAAGAGTAAAGCTTTTCGCAACACTTATATATATTATTGCGCTGTTTTCCTACAAGGGAATAGCCGGTGTGCTGTTTATAGTTGCCGCGCTTGCCGCAGTTATAAAGATATCAAAGGTGCCCTTTAAGTTCATGGTAAAGGGACTCAAATCCATTATAATACTGCTGCTTTTTACAGCATGCTTCAGCGTGTTTTTCACACAGGGAGAGTACACAATCTGGGAGTACGGTATACTGCACATTTCTGACACCGGACTGATAAATGCAGCAACCATGATGATACGACTTGTGCTGCTCATTATAGGAACCTCGCTCATGACACTCACCACCACACCAAACCAGCTCACGGACGGTCTTGAGAAATCACTGGGCTTTTTAAACAAAATACATGTTCCGGTGCATGCGATAGCCATGATGATGTCGATAGCGCTTCGTTTTATTCCAATCCTTATTGAGGAGACGGACAAAATAATGAAAGCACAGATGGCAAGAGGAGCTGATTTTGAGCATGGAAATATCATAAAAAGAGCAAAGAGCATGGTGCCTCTTTTAGTGCCGCTTTTCGTATCGGCATTCAGGCGTGCGGATGACCTCGCAATGGCCATGGAGGCCAGATGCTACAATGGTGGAGAGGGCAGGACAAAGATGAAGCCGCTCGTATATGAAAAGGACGATAAAATAGCATATCTTTTCATATTTGCGTTTTTAGCGGTTGTGATAGTGCTTAGAATCCTTCTGCCGGTGAATCTGGGCAATCTTATTTTCAGATAGTGAAATAGATAGTGCAGGTAAAACAGGAGAGATATATGCGTGTAAAAATGATTGTACCTACGATGGCACAAATTATTGCGGCTGGCAGATACAGCCAAACGGCATAACAATTGAGCAGGTATTAAACGAGCACCTGAGCCGCCTGTTAAAGGAGGATATAAAGGTGACAGGAGCAAGCCGCACCGATGCGGGAGTGCATTCACTTGGAAATGTGTGTATGTTTGATACCAATACCCGCATGCCGGCGGAAAAGATATCGTATGCACTGAATCAGAAGCTGCCGGAGGATATAGTGGTGGTCGATTCCTGTGAGGTAAGCGATGATTTTCATCCACGCTTCTCAAAGAGCCGTAAAACCTATGAATACCGCATTTTAAATGCGAGGTTCAGAAATCCGACACGCAGGCTTGACACATATTTCTATCATTATCCGCTTGACACAGCCAAGATGAGTGAGGCTGCAAAATATCTTATAGGAGAGCATGATTTTGCAAGCTTCTGCTCGGCAAACTCGCAGGCACAGACTACAGTCCGCACGATATATGACTGTACGGTGTCAAAGGCCGGTGACATCATCACAATACGTGTGACAGGAAACGGCTTTTTGTACAATATGGTGCGCATAATCGCAGGAACACTTGTGAAGATAGGTGGAAGCGATATGCCGGCCGATGCGATGAAGGGCATAATAGCCGCAACAGACAGGGCAGCAGCAGGTCCCACAGCCCCGGCACATGGGCTTACAATGATAGGACTGGAGTACGAGTAACAGCTTTAGATTTTTAATATTATATTAAGATTTTTGGAATATCCGTTTTTAGCTTCGATAATAGGTTATAATGTCGTTACGGTTAAGACATGGTACGGTAAAAAGAAGCTTGGAGATGAAGATGGTTATGAGATTTACAGAAGTTAAAGAGAAAATTATAAAAAACAAAGCCATAAACAGCACAGACAAAGTAAAAGGCAGACACCGTAGAGTGATCCGTATAGGAGCGTTTGCCCTGATATTTGTAGTGCTGTTTTCGTTTGTCTCGACATTTTTTAAGATGACGGATGCTGTCAATATTGCGACTATAGAGGCTTTTATAAGGAGCCGAAGGACTCAATTGATGTGATGATGATAGGAGCCAGCGAGGTATACGCTGATTACAGCGCAACAGAGGCCTGGAAGAATTATGGATACACCTCATACTCGCTGGGGGTATCCGGAGCGCCCGGCAGGCTGTACAAATCAATGCTCAGGGAAGCTCTCACCAGACAGCATCCGAAGGTTGTGGTGTTTGAGGTGAATGGCTTTTTACAAAAAGACAGCTACTACGACAGGACGGTAAAGCTGCACAGCTGGATAGACAATATCCACAATGAGGAAAACAGGCTTGATACAATAAAAGAGATTGTGCCAAAGAATGAGCAGGACAACTTTACAAATCCTTTAAAGCTGTATCACAGCAACTGGAAGGATATAGACAAATGTGCACACACCTTTGCCACAAGAGTTGGAATGTATTTTGCAAAAACATCATGCATGAAGGGATTTTCATCTATTGCAAAATATTCCGATTGTCCATCAGGCAAGCAGAAAAAGCTCTACTTTACCGACAAGAGCAGAGCGTATATGACTGATCTGCTTGAGTATTGTAAAGCACAGGGGGTGGAAAAGGTGCTTTTTGCGAGGTTCCCTCATGAGAAGAAGGTAAAGAATCCACAGGTGCTTTGCGACGTGAAGGAGCTGGTGGAGTCTTATGGCTATGATTTTGTGAGCTTTGAAGGCGATAAGGAACTTATCGGAATCAATGAGAGGGATGATTTCTACAATTCAGAGCACCTGAATATAAATGGAAGCCGCAAATTCACTGCATATATGGGAAAATATTTGTCTGATAATTACAGGCTAAATGCAGACCACTCACCGGAGCTTCAGAGTGCATGGGGCGAGTGCACAAGGCGCGCTGACAAGGTGATAAGTGCCTGCGCAAAGGATACGGATCTGAGTCTGGGCAATCATTATTTTGAGATGTCCGTTTATCTGCCTTATAATTTTTCGTCAAGCCTTGCGACAAATAAGGTAGCAGATACGAACAACGATGCAAAGCCTGTAAAGGAGTTAAATACCCCAGTTAAAAAATAGCATGATAGTGTATGGAATTTAAAATAAATACTGCCTGTTAATTAAAGTATGGCGGCAGTATTACATTAGAAAATAGATTTGGAGTAAATAAAATGGAACTCATTTCATTAAAATATGCGATATTTGTAATAGCATTGCTTGTACTATATTATTGCTTTCCAAAGAAATACCGCTGGTATGTGCTTCTGGCGGGAAGCATGGCATACTATGTGATTATATGTAAGTGGTATGTGCTTTTTATCATTTTCACAATATGCACCACCTATGGCTCAACAATATGGATTGATAAGCTGTTAAAGAAGCAGAATGCCATCGTAAAAAGCCATAAGGAGGACTGGGACAGGCAGACCAGAAAGGAATACAAGGAAAAGGGCAGAAAAAAGAGAGTGGCAGTCATGCTTTTTTCGCTGCTTTGCAATTTCGGAATACTGGCATTCCTTAAATATATACCATATGCGGGCGAGCTTGGACTTTTGCTTCCGCTTGGCATATCCTTCTACACCTTCCAGTCCATGGGCTATGTGATGGATGTATACAGGGAAATTGTCGAGCCTGAAAAGAATTTCCTTAAGGTAGCACTGTTCGTGTCATTTTTCCCACAGATCATACAGGGACCGATTGCGATATATGATAAGCTTGCGGGACAGCTTTACGAGGGACATTCACTGAGACTTGGAAATCTGCAAAAGGGCGCGCTTCTGGTACTCTGGGGAGTCATGAAAAAGCTTGTGATAGCAGACCGTGCGGTAAATATCATCAATTTTGTAATGGATAAGCCGATGGATTTTTCGGGCACTTATGTATTTTTTGCGGCAGTAGTGTATGCGCTGCAGCTATATGCGGATTTCTCGGGAGGAATCGATATAGTGCGCGGTATTGCGGAGATGTTTGGCATAACGATGTCAACAAACTTCAATCATCCGTATTTTTCGCGCTCGCTCACTGAGTATTGGCACCGCTGGCATATGACTTTGGGAGACTGGTGCAGAAACTATATCTTCTACCCGCTTTCAATCTCAAAGCGTTTCCTGAATTTTGGCAAATGGCTAAAGCCGAGATTTGGCGCGCATATCAGTAAGGTGCTGCCGGGCTGCATTGCGAGTGTCATCACATTTATCGTCATCGGAGTATGGCACGGTGCCAATATGAAATACCTGTATTTCGGACTCTGGAACGGCATTGTCATCATGCTTGCAGAGCTTTTTGCTCCGGTAAACAAAAAGGTGGCAGGCGGCTTTTTTAAGCTGACCGGTCTCAGGGAAAAGGGTATATTTGCAACGATTGTATCAGTGCTTTGGACCTTTATGCTCATACTGGTAGGCTACTATTTTGACATAGCTGCAAATGCGTCGACTGCATTTCACATGCTTTTTAAATCAGTCACGGATTTCCATATCAGCGAGCTTGGAATAAACAACATCATTTTGAATCTCGGTGCATGCGGACTGGATGAGTACGATATACTTTTACTTATAATATGTACGCTGCTGTGGTTCTTCATCAGCTTCGTTGAGGAAAATAAAAAGCTCGACATGCGCGATTTCATACTTTCAAGAAAGCTGCCGCTTCGCTGGGCGATAATATATCTTGGCATCTTTATAGTAATAATATTCGGTTACTACGGACCGGGAGTGAATCCGGCTGATTTTGTATATATGCAGTTTTAAAATAAAAGTTTAAAGAAAAAGCCGGAAATAAGGGTAAAAAACACTTGACAACAGCCGGTTACGCAAGTATAATATCTAGGTCTGTAAAAGTAGATAAATGGAAGCCAAAGCCCCGGCAACCATTTAGTATAGATAATGATAGTCATCTGAGATGGAACAGAGGACTATAAGATGTCAAAAAGGAAGTGGCGTCCGGACATACGCGATTTCAAGAGGCATCGGCATTAAAAGTAATCGAATCATTTAAGGAGGAAAACCGATGAAAACATTTATGGCTAGTCCTGCTACAATCGACAGAAAATGGTACGTAGTAGACGCTGAAGGTAAGACATTAGGACGTTTAGCATCAGAAGTTGCTAAAGTATTAAGAGGAAAGAATAAAGCAATCTTTACACCACACATTGACACAGGTGATTATGTAATCGTTGTCAATGCTGACAAGGTTAAGGTTACTGGTAAGAAATTAGACCAGAAGATTTACTATCATCACTCAGATATATCGGTGGTATGAAAGAGACAACATTAAGAGAGATGATGAACAAGCACCCAGAGCGTGTTATCGAGTA
>ENA-OQAZ01000046-OQAZ01000046.1-human-gut-metagenome-genome-assembly--contig:-NODE-46-length-54006-cov-3.249132_pt1 | contig 54006 bp, 56 predicted proteins | sample MGYA00242737_ERZ504531 | MGnify/ENA primary metagenome ERZ504531 (study PRJEB26092, sample SAMD00036244) | human gut metagenome | host: Homo sapiens | study: EMG produced TPA metagenomics assembly of... | reverse complement strand
TACTCTGATTCTGCACAATGTTACTGTTCACACGATGTGCGACCAGCAACGCATCTCGCCATTTTAAATCGCCTTTGGCGATGGGGCGAGATGCATTCAAGCCAAAACATGCATCCTCCGTGTCAATCAGCGGAGTGATTGACAGGGAGTGAACAGTAACTGCACAATGTCTTTTCTGAGATACTTTTTCATTTCCTCTTGTCAAATCCGGCTTGCCGCGCTATAATTCTACTTGTACAAGTTCATATGTACCAGGGAGCTGGAGATAACTGGCTGAGAGGGGATTTTATCTGTCCCGACCTGTAACCTGATTTGGATAATGCCAACGGAGGGAATGTATACCATGTATTGATAGAGATGCCTCCGCATCTCTTATTTTTTTTACATGACAGATCAGAACACGCTGACAACGTGTTCCGTGATTACGGACAGCAGGAACTCCACTCAGGTGTGGAGTTCCTTTTTTATTTAAAAGGAAGGAGAACTCTACTATGAAACAAAATAATACAACAAAGAAACTCGCACTTGCCGGTGTTCTCACCGCGCTTGCAATCGTCGGAAGCTTTATCAGTGTACCGGTTGCCGGAAGCAAATGCGCTCCGGTACAGCATATGGTCAACATTCTTGCCGCCGTGACACTTGGTCCTGCATGGGGCGTTGGCATTGCATTCTGTGCAAGTTTACTCCGCAATCTGCTCGGTCTCGGAAGCTTTATGGCTTTTCCGGGAAGCATGGTCGGTGCTTTATGCTGTGGTCTGGTCTACAAAAAATGCCACATCTTAAGTCTTACCTGCCTTGCTGAAGCGATCGGAACCGGATTCCTTGGCGCACTTGCCGCTTATCCGGTTGCTTTGTATCTGATGGGAATTGCGCCGGCAGGACTTTTCGTTTATGTCGTTCCATTCCTTATTTCCACTGTCGCAGGAAGCATCCTTGCTTTCATCCTGATCACAGTTCTGGAAAAAGGCGGCGTTATGTCACAGATCAAAGAAGCATAATCATCATTCATTCTTACAGCACTCTGCTGTAAATGAAACCGCGTTACACCGGGGACACCACCTTGTATCGCGTAATAAAAGGCAGAGATTTTCAAATAAAATCCTGTTCATTGCCGGAAATTTTCCGACAAAGGCGTTAGCAATTCTATCATTCCGAACTGGAAGTGTACCCATCAGGCTGTGTCTGGTTTTTTTCGTGTACGCTGTCCGTGTTTTGCTGACGCCAGATTTTTGTGATACTCACAAACCAATAAGAAACGGAGGCAAAACAACATGAGAAATTACACAACCCAGATGGACGCTGCCAGAAAAGGAATTCTGACTCCGGAAATCGAAACCGTAGCAAAAAAGGAACATATGCCTGTTGAAAAGCTGATGCAGCTTGTCGCAGAAGGCAAGGTTGCCATCTGTGCCAACAAGAACCATACCTGCCTTGACCCGGAAGGTGTCGGAAGTATGCTCCGTACCAAGATCAATGTCAACTTAGGCGTTTCCCGCGACTGCAAAGATTATGATATTGAAATGCAGAAAGTTATGAGTGCCGTTAATCTCGGTGCAGAAGCATTATGGATCTTTCCAGCCACGGTAATACCCAGCCATTCCGTCAGAAGCTGACACACGAGTGCCCGGCTATGATCGGAACTGTACCGGTCTATGACAGTGTCATTCATTATCAGAGAGACCTGGCAACTCTTACTGCACAGGATTTTATTGATGTTGTCCGTCTTCACGCAGAGGATGGCGTTGACTTTGTCACTCTTCACTGTGGAATCACAAGAAAAACCATCGAACAGATCAAAAAACATAAACGTAAAATGAACATTGTAAGCCGTGGCGGAAGTCTTGTCTTTGCATGGATGTGCATGACCGGAGAAGAGAACCCATTCTATGAGCATTACGATGAAATTCTCGACATCTGCGAAGAATATGATGTAACTATTTCTCTTGGTGATGCCTGCCGTCCGGGATGTCTTGCTGATGCAACAGATGTATGCCAGATTGAAGAACTTGTCCGCCTCGGAGAACTGACCAAACGTGCATGGGATCATAATGTACAGGTTATGGTAGAAGGACCTGGACATGTGCCGCTGGATCAGGTTGCTGCCAACATGAAAGTACAGCAGAGTATCTGCATGGGCGCACCGTTCTATGTACTTGGACCTCTTGTTACTGATATCGCTCCTGGATATGACCATATCACAGCTGCCATCGGTGGAGCTGTTGCCGCTATGAGCGGAGCTGCTTTCCTTTGCTACGTTACACCGGCAGAACACCTTGCTCTTCCAAACGTAGAAGATACCAAACAGGGAATCATTGCTTCTAAGATTGCAGCCCATGCCGCTGATATTGCAAAAGGTATCCCGCATGCACGTGATATCGATGACAAGATGGCAGATGCACGCCGTGTTCTTGACTGGGATGCACAGTACGCCTGCGCTCTCGATCCTGAAACAGCAAAAGCGATCCGTGACAGCCGTAAACCAGAAGACGACCACAGCGATACCTGCAGTATGTGCGGAAAATTCTGTGCTGTAAGAAGTATGAACAAAGCACTTGCCGGAGAATATATTGATATTCTGTAAACTTAAAGATTGCTTGCAAAAGAAGAGAATCGGAAATTATCCGGTTCTTTTCTTTTTCACTAATTTTCGCTCTATTTGTTCTACAAAATATAGCACTTTGCCAGTGGTAAATTTTCGGGTTTGATGTATAATGATTACACAGCAAAAAGGATACAACGGGAGGGAAAGGTTTATGAAAAATAAAATAATGTGGAAAGATGTTACTCTTATTGTACTTGCTATTCTCCTTATTTTTTCGATGTGCAGAATACATACACTCAAACAGTCGAACAAAAAACTGTACTCACAAAATCTGGAGCTGAATCACCAGCTTGCCACACTGAAAGAAAAGAATACAGGTTTAGAATCAAAGCTGAACAGCGAAGAAAGTATCACAGATGAAAAAAAATCAGACAATTCTCAACATTAAAAATTGAGGAGAAGTTTCCAGATCCTGGATTCTTCTCCTCGTTTTTATTTATCCAATCATTTAATTAACAGATCTCTGCTCCTGCCGGCATCTTCTTCTCCGGTGTCATCAGCGCAAGATTACCATCTGCATCTTCTGCGCAGAGCAGCATACCTTCTGAAAGCACTCCGGCGAGTTTTGCAGGTTTCAGGTTCACAAGAACCATAACCTTCTTACCTACCATTTCTTCCGGTGTATAGTGTGCTTTGATTCCGGAAACGATCTGTTTTACCTGGCTTCCGATTTTAACCTGGGAGCAGAGAAGCTTCTTGGATTTCTTGACTGCTTCGCAGGAAATGATCTCTCCTACCTGGAACTGCATCTTTTCAAAATCTTCGAAAGTGATCTCCGGTTTTGCTTCGATGTCGATTCCTTCTTCTTCCTCTTTCTTTTCTTCTTCAACCTTTGGATGAAGCTCTTCTACTTTTTTCATGACTTCTTCCAGGTCGAGTCTCTGGAACAGGATTTCCGGTTTTTCTACCACATGTCCGCCACCAAGCTGTGCCAGGATCTTTTCAGCTGTTTCCGGCATGAAGGATTCCAGAAGTTTTGCACCTTCGGAAATACTCTGGATCAGATTCCAGAGTACTGTCTCCAGACGGTCCTTCTTACTTTCATCCTTTGCAAGTGCCCAAGGCATGGTCTCATCAATATATTTGTTACAGCGTTTAAACAAACTGAAGATTTCTGTAATCGCATCTGCTACACGCAGTTCTTCCATTTTTGCTTCTACGAGCTTCGGCGTATTTTCTGTTACAGCTTTCAGATCTGCATCTACTTCTTCTGTAACACCTTTATTTGTCACAGTTCCGCCAAAGTATTTATTTGTCATAGAAATAGTACGGTTTACAAGGTTACCCAGTGTATTGGCAAGATCGGAGTTCAGCCTCTCTACCATCAATTCCCATGAAATTACGCCATCATTTTCAAACGGCATTTCATGCAGCACGAAGTAACGGACCGCATCTACTCCAAAGAAATCTACGAGTTCATCTGCATAGAGTACATTTCCTTTTGATTTACTCATCTTTCCATCGCCCTGAAGAAGCCACGGATGTCCAAATACCTGCTTCGGAAGCGGAAGTCCAAGTGCCATCAGGAAGATCGGCCAGTAAATCGTATGGAAACGGATGATATCTTTTCCGATCAGATGAAGGTCTGCCGGCCAGTTCTTATTGAACATTTCATCGCTTTCACCATCACAGTGATATCCGATACCAGTGATATAGTTTGTAAGTGCATCAAGCCATACATAGACTACGTGCTTCGGATCAAAGTCTACCGGAATTCCCCATTTAAAAGAAGTTCTGGATACACAAAGATCCTGAAGTCCCGGAAGAAGGAAGTTGTTCATCATCTCATTCTTACGTGCTACCGGCTGGATAAATTCCGGATGTGTATTGATATATTCAATCAGTCTGTCTGCATATTTGCTCATCTTGAAGAAGTATGCTTCTTCTTTTGCAGGCTGTACCGGGCGTCCGCAGTCCGGACATTTTCCATCTACAAGCTGGGATTCTGTGAAGAAGGATTCACATGGAGTACAGTACATTCCTTCGTAGTGTCCTTTGTAAATATCTCCCTGGTCATACAGTTTCTTGAATATCTTCTGTACTTCTTTCTCATGATAATCATCGTTGTACGGATAAATTTATCATAAGAAGTGTTCATCAGATCCCAGATTCTCTTAATCTCCCCGGATACGTTATCTACAAATTCCTTTGGTGTAACACCTGCTTCTTCTGCTTTTAATTCAATTTTCTGTCCATGCTCGTCAGTTCCTGTCTGGAAAAATACATCATATCCCTGACTTCTCTTATAACGTGCAATTGCGTCTGCCAGCACGATCTCGTATGTGTTACCGATATGTGGCTTACCTGATGTATAGGCAATTGCAGTTGTAATATAATATTTTGGTTTGTCTGCATGATTCTTTATCTCCTTTTTCTTTAAATTAAAAAAGTGCACATCTCCGGCACATAGTGCCTTTTATTTAACAGAAACTTCCTGTTAAATAAAAAACCGCCTTCTATAAAATATAGAAGACGGGATTATTACCGTGTTACCACTTCTCTTCATCCTTCCCTCACAGGAAGAATCTCACCGGGTACAGTCTGCTGCTTTTGGCAGTCTATATCTGCACTCGCCGCTGTAACGGGCGGAACCCATCGCATGCTTGCACAAGAAACTGATTCGTTGCTTCCTTATGTTCACCTGCGCTGCTCAGAAGCCATCTTCAGTCCTTCTCCAGCCATCCCTCTCAGCCTCTGCGGGACTTCTCTGTAAACATTCAAAAGACCTACTCTCTTCATCATCGCTTTTCCTATATCAGAAAAATCGTATCACAGATATCAGAAACTTGTCAAGGCGTATTTGACACCAGATAGCCTTTTTCCTTCAATACCTGCTCGATCAGATCCAGTGTCTCTTCCGAATCCGCTTCAACTGTGTGGTAGTGATAGTTGGAAGTGATATTCTTAAGCGGACTGGACTTTCCACTATGGATCCCTTCCATGAATTCTTTGACATTTCTCCGCGATGCCACATCAAGAGGTGCTTCCATATGTCCATAAATCCGGTGATTGATCATTACATTTACCACCTTGCCTCCCAGATCCACGATTGAACAAAGCTCATCTTCCATCTGTTCATCCGTATGACTGACTTTGAACACTCTCGTTACCGTATGCGGTGCATTCAGAATATATCCCCGGTTGGTTGAAATGATATCATATCCGGCTGCACGGATCAGCGCAATGTCCTGTACAATGACCTGACGGCTTACATCATATACCTTCGCCAGTTCTTTCCCGGGTACCGAACCTCACTGCTCTTTATTTTGCTGACAATCTCTTCTCTTCGTCTGGAACCTGTCATCCCGATATAACTCTCCTTTTTCTGCAATTCTGCTCTGTGCCTGACGTATTACAGACTTTCCTCTTCTGTCTGCCAAATCCTGTCTTCACTCTTACTGAATCCAGACCGGCTTAAATAGCATGCAGGTTCTTCAGCGAAATGTCAAGGACAGGAGCTGAATGGGTAAGTGCCCCACTTGATATATAGTCTACTCCAAGAGACGTCAGACGGTCAATATTTTCTTTTGTTACATTTCCGGAACATTCTGTCTCTGCACGTCCGTCAATAATCCGGATTGCCTCCTTCATATCCTCCGGCGACATATTATCCAGCATAATAATATCTGCTCCCGCATCAACAGCCTCACGCACCATATCCAGATTCTCAACTTCTACCTCAATTTTGCGGACAAACGGTGCGTATTCCTTTGCCATTTCCACCGCCTTTGCCACACTTCCTGCCGCTCCGATATGATTGTCTTTTAAAAGCACTCCGTCGGAAAGATTATATCTATGATTGTATCCTCCACCGACACGGACCGCATATTTTTCAAAAATACGCATATTCGGCGTTGTCTTTCTGGTGTCCAGAAGCTTCGTCTTCGTTCCTTCCAGAAGCATTGCAACCGAATGTGTATAAGTTGCAATTCCACTCATTCTCTGCAGATAATTCAGTGCCACCCGTTCCCCTGAGAGCAGCGCACGGATATCGCCTGTAATAATCCCCATCAATTCTCCTTTTTTCACTTCGTCACCGTCTTTACAATAGAAATCTGTCTTCACATTTTCATCCAGAATTTCAAATACTCTGTGAAATACATCCAGCCCGGCAACTACTCCATCCTGTTTGCAGATCAGCTGCACCTCTCCGGTCACCGCTTCTTTCATCACCGCATTAGTGGTCACGTCCTCACTGGAAATGTCCTCCTGCAGTGCTTCTTTTATCAGATGGTCTACATTCAATGTCATCGTAATCTTATTCATTTCTTTTTTCCTCATTCTAAACAGATCTTTTTCTTTTATATTGCCTCTTTACAGAACAGTACAGGATTTACTGCATTTTCCACTCCGGAAATCTTATGTGCCGCACGTTTTGCAAACACCAGGCTCTCAAGCAGAGAATTACTTGCCAGACCGGTTCGCCCCATGGACGCCATTGCAGCTGGTCTCTCCAACCGCATACAGATGCTCCATCGAAGTTCTGCTGTCGCTGTCTACCCAGATGCCTCCCATGAAATAGTGTTGTGCAGGAACAACCGGGATCCACTCTTTTGTCACGTCATAGCCTTCTTCCCGGCACCGCTCACAGATATTTGGGAAATGCTCCAGGATCGTATTCTTATCAATATTTTCCATGGAAAGCCATACATGATCCGTTCCGTCTTTTTCCATTTGTTCCCGGATTGCTTTTGTCACCACATCTCTCGGAAGAAGCTCATTTACAAAACGTTCTCCGTCTTTATTATAAAGAACTGCGCCTTCTCCACGGACAGATTCTGAAATCAGAAATCTTCGCCCTGGTTTTGAAGAATACAAAGTTGTCGGGTGGATCTGGACATAATCCAGATGCTCCAGACGGATTCCATGCTTCCTGGAAATATCAAGCGCATCTCCTGTCAGATGTGGAAAGTTTGTAGAATGCTGGTATCTTCCTCCGATTCCACCGCTTGCAAAAATCGTATCCTGTGCATAGATCTTCATCTCTTCACCGTCTGCCGTCTTCGCTAAAATACCTGCGCATTTTCCATTTTTAACAATTATGTCTGTCATAGTTGTATATTCGTGTATTTGTACATTTTTTCGTTTCTTTACATGCATGAGCAGTTTACTCGTAATCTCTTTCCCTGTAATATCTTCATGGAAAAGAATCCTTGGTCTGGAATGCGCACCTTCTCTTGTAAATGCAAGATTTCCGTCTTTTTTAGCGAAATCCACACCATATTCAATCAGATCATGAATAATTTCCTGCGAGCTGCGGATCATAATATCCACCGATTCTTTCCTGTTCTCGTAATGACCTGCGCGCATTGTATCTTCAAAATATCCCTCATAATCCTCATCATCACGAAGTACACAGATTCCACCCTGTGCCAGAAATGAATCACTGCTTTCCAGATCTGACTTGGTAATCATAAGGATCTGTTTATCCTCCGGAAGATTCAGTGCTGAAAACGCTCCACCAACTCCCGTTCCAACGATCACTACATCTGTCTTAATCTCCAACTTTATCCCTCCAATTCCGGTTCTCTTAGCCGGTCACCTATTGTTTCTTATTTTTGATTTTCCGGTTCTTTTATTTTGCAGCAAGCTCAAGCATTTTCTCTAACGGTTTTTTGGAATTTTCCCGAAGTTTGCATCTACGTGAACCTCATTTTCACCAGTCTGCAAAACATGCAATACCTTCTCCAGCGTATTCTTTTTCATATTCGGACATACCGGTAGCTTGTCCGGATAATAGAATGTCTTCTCCGGGTTCTGTTCCTTCAGCTTGTAACCCACACCCTCTTCTGTACAGACAATAAATTCCTGACAATCACTTGCCGTTACATACTGGATGATTCCTGATGTGCTTCCCACGTAATCTGCCATCGCAAGAAGTTCTGCACGGCATTCTCCGTGTGCGACGATCTGTGCCTCCGGATGTCTCCTTTTCACTTCGGCTACATCCTCTGGTTCCATCCGTTCATGAGTCGGACAGAATCCATTGTTGTAAACAAAATTTTTTTCCGGTACATGATCGGCTACAAAATGTGCCAGATTCCGATCCGGAATAAAGAAAATATTCTTGTTCGGAAGTTCTTTTACGATCTTCACTGCATTTGCAGATGTCACACAGACATCCGAGTATTCTTTCAGTGCTGCCGTTGAATTGATATAGCAGACAACAGCAAGATCATCATACTCTTTCCGCATCTTCCGGATCGTCTCCACATCTGCCATATGTGCCATCGGACAGTCTGCTGTCATATCCGGCATCAGAACCGTTTTCTCCGGATTCAGGATCTTCGCACTCTCCCCCATAAAAGAAACGCCACAAAATACGATTGTCTTTTCTTGGAGCTTCGTTGCTACCTTGCTCAGGTAAAAAGAATCCCCTATATAATCTGCTATTTCCTGCACCTCCGGCCGCACATAATAATGTGCCAGAATGACAGCATTCTTCTCTTTTTTAAGCTTCTGTATCTCTTCCACCGTTGTCATAACGTGATCCTCCCTTACTGACTCTTTTCTCATCTCTGATCTTTTTTCAGCATAGTGCACATTATAGCACCATACTTTACATCTGACAAGACACTTGTTTTATTTCTGTAAAGTTTCGTTTGAGATACATATTTCCAGAATCAAAATCATATACATAGAAACAACATCATTTCTTCTGGAGTTTTATGTTTCATTTAATTCTTAAACACCGGAAAAAAATTTTTCTGATCCTTCCCTGTTGTCTGCTGGTCATTCTGATTTCTTTTCTGTCTGGCAATGCATTTTGGAGCTCCCTGCATGCAGAATCCTCCGACCGGCAATTCCGTACTTTCACACGTAGTCTCTTCCAGACAGAAGTATCCGCAAATACCATCAGCCTTCACTATACCTTGCGTTCTCCTTCTGACTATGGCATCGCGGACATCCCGGCTACATACGGCAGTCTTTCTTCTGATCCCGTTGCTGCAAAGGCTTCTGTCAGAAATGTTCTCTCTTCTCTGCAGGAATTTGATCCCGACACTCTTTCTTCGGAAAATGCACTAACCTTTAAAATCCTGGATACCTATCTTAAAAATGCATCCACAGGGACAGATTATCTGCTTTATCAGGAGCCTCTCGGCCCCGTATCCGGTATCCATACGCAGCTGCCTGTTCTGCTCTCGGAATACAGCTTTTACGACACACAGGATGTAGAAACCTATCTGCTCTCTTAAAAGAAACGCCTTCCTATTTTGATTCTGTCATCCGGTTTGAGCAGAAAAAAGCTGCTTCCGGTCTTTTTATGCCGGATTACCAGGCTGATTCTGTTCTGGACACCTGCCAGTCTTTTATCGATATGGGTAAAGAGAATTATCTAGTCAGTACATTTGATGAACGGATCGCGTCACTGGATCTTTTACCTGAAAACAAAAAAGATTCTTTCCGCAAAGAAAATATGAAACTTGTAACAGAAGAGATTTATCCAGCTTATCAAAATCTGATCACCGCTATCAAATCGCTGAAAGGAAAAGGAACGAATGAACAGGGACTTAGCCATTTCCCTTATGCGAAAAAATACTATGAATATCTGGTGCGTCAGACTACCGGCTGCAATGAATCCATTTCCCGTCTGCGACTGATGACCAGGGCACAGATACTGGAAGATCTAAGTGCCATGCAGAAGGTTCTCTTCCCTGCCGATGCAGCACTTACCCAAGCATCCGTTTTGGAGCAGACACCTCCTGATTCCATGCTGGATGATCTCAGGTCTAAAATCACAGATACATTCCCAGAAATTCCTGATGTTGATTTCCAGGTCAAATATGTTCCGGAATCCATGCAAGATTATCTAAGTCCCGCTTTCTATATGATCCCTGCCATTGACAATCTGACGGAAAATGTCATCTATATTAACAACGGACAGACCGCCTCAGGCTGAATCTCTACACGACTCTTGCTCACGAAGGCTATCCCGGACATCTGTACCAGACTGTCTATTTTTCTGATTCTGAACCGGATCCTATCCGGAGTATTCTTGATTTTGGCGGATACGTTGAGGGCTGGGCCACCTATGCGGAAATGATGTCCTACTACCTTGCACCTCTCTCTAAGACGGAAGCATCCCTTCTCCAGAAAAACAGTTCTGTCATTCTTGGACTTTATGCACTTGCAGATATGGGAATTCATTATGACGGCTGGTCTGTAACTGATACAGTCCGCTTTTTCAGCGATTACGGAATCAATGATGCAAATGCAGTACAGAGTGTCTACGAACTGATTATTGGAAGTCCTGCCAATTATCTGAAATACTATATTGGATACCTGAAATTTTATGAATTGAAAAAGGAGATGGCAGATACTCTGGGAAATCAATTCTCCCAAAAAGAATTTCACAGGGCGATACTGGATGTGGGGCCGGCGCCATTTGAGATCGTATATGATGAGGTGGAAAAAAATTTATTAGATTGATCCTATTTCACACAAAATAAAACTATCCTGTGAGAATCCGAAACATTCCCACAGGATAGCCCATCAAACACATTTTATATAATTTACACTTGAATCTACAGATCCAGTTTCAGATCATTTTCCTTGATCCAACCACATTTTCTCATCGGAATCGCAATCGCCCAGGAAAGCACTGCCGGAAGAATAAAACAGATCAGCACCAGACCTGCCCAGTCCATTCCGGTGATCGCAGCTTTGGTTCCTTCTGCAATATCATTTACCCAGCCAGTGTACACACCAATCTGTCCGACCAGTCCGCAGGTTCCCATTCCGGATGCCACTGCCGCACCGTTCATCTTCAAATGGAAGATACAGGTTGCGACCGGACCGGTAATTGCGGATGCCAGTGTCGGCGGAAGCCAGATTCTCGGATTTCTCACAATGTTTCCCATCTGAAGCATCGAGGTTCCTATTCCCTGTGCAAAAAGACCACCCCATTTATTTTCCTTAAAACTCATAACCGCAAAACCAACCATCTGTGCACAGCAGCCGGCTACAGCAGCACCTCCTGCAAGCCCGGTAAGTGAAAGTGCCGCACAGATCGCTGCACTGCTGATTGGAAGTGTCAGTGCAATACCAACAATCACAGATACGATAATTCCCATGAAAAATGGCTGTAATTCAGTCGCCACATGATCGCAGTTCCTACGGTACTTGCCGCTGCTCCGATCGCCGGTGCACATCCCAGTGAAAGCAGAACCCCCACACAGATCGTCACAAATGGTGTCACAATAATATCTATTTTTGTTTCTTTTGAAACCAGTTTTCCAAATTCTGCTGCAAAAATCGTAACGACCAAAACCGCAAGAGGTCCTCCGGCACCCCCAAGTTCATTTGCTGCCATTCCGACTGCCGCCAGTGAAAACAATACAAGTGGCGGACACTGAAGTGCTACTCCGATCGAGATTGCCATCGCAGCTCCGGTTGCTCCTTTCGCATAACCGCCTACTGTTACAAGGATTCCTATACCAAGCTGTTCTCCGAGTGTGCTGATGATCGTACCGATCAGAAGCGATGCAAACAGTCCCTGCGCCATTGCACCAAGCGCATCGATTCCGTATCGCTTCGCTGAAAAGATAATATTTTTCTTTCTTAGAAACTCTTTCATAACTTTCTCCTGCTCCTGTCATTCTTTTAGTGTATAATCTACTGTCTTGTCACATGTGATTACTGTGCAATATTATCCACTGTTTTGCAGAATCCGTCAAGAAGATTTTATTTAAATCTCTTATCTTCGCAAAAGTATGATATAACTGATATGACAAAAAAAGTAGGAGTGTACATTTTTTAACTGCACACTCCTGCTTTTTATTTCTTATTTTTATTCTTTATGAAAATATACATGATAAGCTTCCATATCTACTTCCGGAAGAGGGATCATCTTCATTCCATTCGCTTCAAACTGTAATTTTCCATCAACCATATGAATTTCTTCTACTGCCGGTGCTGCAAGGAATTCTTTTTCCTCTGAAAGTGCCGCAAGAATATATGGCCCATATGCAAGATTGACAAATGCCGCATCAGACTTGTTATCCAACACACGGAATTCCATCGGAAGTTCCAGTCGGATCACATCTCCGGCTTTCGGATCTGCATCAATTACCAGATATCCATCATGAAGTGCTGTATCTGCAAGAACTTTTCCATTTACAGACACGTTAAAATCCTTCTGCCCCCATGCCGGAATATGGATTTTAAAAACTTTTTTCTGATCCTTTTGGCAACGGATTTCCATTACACCTTCTTCATCCACATTCTGAAGTTCAATCATCGTTTTTCCATTTTCGTCCGTCAGCACGGAATCTACAAGAAGGTTAATGTAAAGCGCATCTTCATCCTGCGCATAAATATTTTCCATATAACGGAATCTGCTCTCCATACCGGTTCCATGACAGCAGGAATTCTCTGAAAGGAAGAATTCTTTTCTGCCACCCGGACCAAGTGGAAGAAAATAAGTCGTTCCACCATCACATTTATGACTACTTGATGTCAAGATATGATTTCTCAGCGTATTATCATAATAATCCATCAGATTGCCGCTTCGCGTATATTCAAATAACTGACTGGTCAGGCGCAGCATATTATAACTTGCACAGCTTTCAGCAGCCTTATCCGTAAGATAAGAACACGTTGTATTTGCACGATGGAACATCTCAGTCTCACCAACCCCACCGATACAATATGTATGTCCACCAGTCACGATATTCCAGAAATTCTTTCCGATTTCCCAATAAATCTCATCACCAGTTGCCCGATACAGATCCATTGCACCGATAATCTGCGGAATATGCTGGTTTGCATGCATATCCTCCAATGTATCGCATTCTTCTTCCATCGGATAGAATAACTTTTCATTTTCAAAAAGTTTTGCAGCCTTCAGATGATTTTCTTTTCCGGTCAGCTCATAGACTTTTACCATTGTTCCAAGCATACCACCAAACTCGCCCGCAATATACATTGCCCACATTTTATCCAGTGTTTCTTTTGGCAGACGGGAAAGTCTGTCATATACAGTCTCCCATCAAGTCCAAGATCTCTTTTGCCGTCTCATTTCCGGCAAGTACATGACAATCATATAATCCGGACATAATCTTATCCAAAGTATAATACGGAGCCCAGATTTCCGGATACTTGGTATATACTTCCAGAAGATCGAACTGTTCCTCTGAGTATGCACTTAAAAATCCTCTGTGATATTTGCCGGTTGTCGCAAATGCATCCTGCACTTTTTTCAGCTCTGCTACCATGTAATTGACTTTATCTAAAAATTTTGGATTGCCGGTTGCTGCAAATGCAAGTGCAATACCTGACAGATAATGTCCTGTCGTGTGCCCTTTCAGTTTACAGCTTTCCTCATCCCAACCGGTCATCGGAGGTGCCCCTTTTGTATCCAATCCGGTCGCTTTGCGGAAATTATAAAGCATCTGGTCATCGTCAATTCCAAGAAGATATTCTTCCATCAGCTTCTGGTATTTATAATAAAGAGTTCCTTCTTTCAACCGAACCTGTCCAAGTGGAACATAATCCACCTTTTTCTCCGGTCCTTTTACTGGTACTATTTCCTTTTTATAATGGATCTCTGCAGATGCTTCCTTTTCTGTTCCATCAATCACACCTGCAACTGCAACCACTGTCTCTTCTTTTGCCGGCTCATATGTATTCCATTTCACCGGCATTGTCATGCGGCGTCCATCTTCTGTATATGCGATCACAACAGACGGAAGATGTGCTTCTTCACCGACCTGTGCATTAAGGACGACTTTACGTACTTCTTTTACGATATTTTCTTTTGCTTCCTGCAATACGGTCGCCACATATTCTCTTGACTCACTACATCCTTCATAGGTTGCAGTAACCGTCAGTGTAACCTTACGGTTTCCCATGCCATGCAGCGGACGATGTACCTTTCCTGTATTGTCAATAAATCTTTCTTCCCCTGTCTCCCAGGTAAATTGAGCACCATATTTTCCGTTCTCCGGGAGTGTAAGATTGTCATCTACCGTGCTCAGATTCCCAATATAAATTGCATCCAAATCTTTTTTAATAATTTCTGCTGCGTTCATGTTTTGCTCCTTTTCGTATAAAAATTAGATTCGAACCATCTATAGACTATATTCTATGTTTCTCTCCATTCTTTGTCAAGATTTTGCACATTTTTTGTTAATTGTAGTCATTTTTATTGTGCGATATATACATTTTTCAAAAAAAATCTGAATACAACATTCGATAATTTTTATATACAACTTTTATTTATACAAGTGCTGCCAACCACACACTCGCTGCAAGCCCTGCAAATGTTGCAATAAGTGCTCCGGCAAGAGTATACCTGGTTTTTTTCACCTTTGCTGACATAAAATACACAGACATCGTATAGAAAATCGTTTCCGTACACGCCATCGAAATTGAAGCGATCATTCCGTTTCTCGAATCCGTTCCAAATTCCTTATAGATATCAAGCAATAATCCCGTTGCGGCAGAGGACGAAAACATTTTCACAATCGTAAGCGGAACCAATGCCCCCGGAAATCCAATCTGCTCCGTCACATTTCCAATTATTTCCGATATAAATTCCAGAAAACCAGATGCACGCAAAATCCCCACTGCTGCCATCAATCCGATCAACGTCGGCATCAGCCGCACGACCGTCCAAAATCCACGCTTTGCTCCCTGAATGAAAGTATCATATACATTCACTCCTGCAAAAATTCCATATATAAGAATGGACAAAATCATAAAAGGGACTATAAAGTCAGATATGTATAAAAAAAGGCGCATAAAAACAGCTCCTGGCGAACCACTTTACTAAAAAGTATATTCGCCGGAGCTGTTATTCATTCCGTTTGCTTTATAAAGAAAACTTTTCTATTCCTCATCCGCATACTTCGCAAACCGCTTCTCATTCTGATGGATCACATAATAATACATCACGATCAGCAACGCACTTGCCAGGATCCATGCCGCCGGACTTGCCATGCATACTCCAAAGTAACTCTTCTGCCCTGCCGCGATCATGGCAACAACGCCCCTGCCAACCAACTCAGCCACACCAGCCATCATCGGGAGCAGTCCATATCCCATTCCCTGGATTCCATTCCGGTAAACATTTACAACTGTAAGCGGAATAAAGAAAGTACCGACGCATTTCAGGTAAATATCCACGGAATGCATAATTTCTGTCAGATCCCCAGACAGGAACAGATACGTCATATATTTTCCAACTGTCATAATGATCGCCGCAACTACGACTGAATAGATACTTCCCATGATCGTAATTGACTTAAATCCCTGACGGATCCTTTTGATCTTACCAGCTCCAATATTCTGTGCGCAATAGGTTGCCATCGTGGTTCCCATCGCAACATATGCCTGCGTCACGATCTGCTCGATCTTATTCGCTGCGGTAAATGCTGCTACCTGTGTGGAGCCAAGCAGATTCAGGGCAGTCTGTACCATCATGGTTCCGATTGCTGTGATCGAATATTGAAGAGCCATCGGAATTCCGACTGCAAGCTGGATCTTCAGCAGATGTCCGCTCGGACGCCAGTCCTCCTTATGTAAATGCAGGATCGGAACCGCCTTCACAATATATACCAGACACAGGATTCCCGAAATCTCCTGTGAAATCACGGTCGCCCATGCCGCACCGCTGCGCCCATGTGAAATGCAATGATAAATACCATATCCAGCACAATGTTGAGCAACGCCGCAAGAATCAGGAAATACAGCGGAACCTTGCTGTTACCAAGTGCCCGCAAGACACTGGATAAAAAGTTATACAGCATCTGCGCCGCAATTCCGCCACAGATTACCATAATATACGCATAGGCATCCTTGAAAATATCATCCGGCGTCTTCATAATCCCAAGAAGCGGTTTCATTGCCATCATTCCGAACACAGTCATAATAAGAGACATAATAATCGCCAGAATCGCGGCATTTCCTACAGTCTTGCGCATTGCTTTCATATCACCCGCGCCAAATTTCTGTGCCGTAAGTACGGTAAATCCTGCCGTCATTCCCAGAATAAATCCATTGATCAGAAACATGATCGTTCCCGTACTTCCAACAGCCGCAAGTGCTTTGGTTCCCACGAACTTTCCTACGATAATCGTATCTGCCATACTGTAGAACTGCTGAAATACATTTCCAATGAAGATCGGCAGTGTGAAATTAAAAATAATTTTTCCCGGATTCCCGGTCGTCAAATCTTTCTGTAATGTTTTCATATATTCCCTCTGTTTATCTTATTAACATTTTACCTCCCGTCATTATAGAAAAATGTATCTTAAATAGCAATTGTCGTTTTCACGAAATTTTCCCTGTTTCACAAAGTATTTTCCGTTTATTTGACGGAATCTTTGACACCCCAGATTCTATCCTCTATAATAATTTATATAGAAAAAAATTATCATTTTCAGGAGGCATTGATATGAAACCACTGCCCTTTATCATGCAATATGTCAGGCGATACAAATATCGCTATATTGCCGGAATCCTTACTCTTTTTGCTGTAGATGCGGCAAGTGTATTTATTCCAAAACTTACCGGTATCATTACCGATGGTCTTACCGCGCGCAGCATTACCTGGAGTTCCATTCGTACCTGTCTTCTTGGGATCTTTCTGATTGGTCTTCTGCTTGCAGTCGGCCGTTTTTTGTGGCGTTATTTTCTTTTTGGAACCGCACGTATTATCGAGCGCGAACTGCGTAATGAAATGTTTTCCCATCTGGAAACCATGGATGTGGAATACTACAACAGCCACAAAACAGGTGATCTGATGACCCGGTTTACCAGTGACTTAAATGCGGTCCGCATGGCACTTGGCCCTGCTGTCATCTGCATCTTTGATTCCGTAGTCATGACGCTCCTGGTCGTCTGCCAGATGATGTATTATGTCAATATAAAACTAACCCTTCTGGCACTGATCCCGCTGGTCATCATCTGCCTCGGCTATATGCATTACGGAAAGATACTGGATAACCTCTACACCGAACGTCAGGACAGTGTTTCCAATCTTGCCGACTTTGTACAGGAAAGCTTCTCCGGGATCCGTGTGATCAAGGCCTTTGTTCGCAAGCAGGCAGAAATCCTTTCTTTTTCCAAAAAGAACCAGGACACCATGGATAAAAGTATGCGCATCGCAAAGCTGGAAGCCATCCTGATCCCGCTTCTGGATGTGATCATCGGATTTTCCAGTCTTGCTTCACTCCTTTATGGGGGGTACCTTGCCCTGATCGGACAGATTACGCTCGGACGCTTCGTAGCTTTCAATCAGTATGTCAATATGCTGGTATGGCCGATGCTCGCCTGTTCCGAAGCTGCCGTCATGTTTTCCCAGGGAACTGCATCCATCCGTCGTGTACAGGAAATTCTGGAAGCGCAGACAAATGTAAAAGATACTGCTTCTGTCACGACTTTAGACACCCTGCACGGGGATATCCGTTTTAACCACCTGACCTTTGCACACCTTGGAAATACTTCTCCGGTACTGCATGATATCAATCTGGACATCCCATCCGGGACAACCCTTGCCATCATCGGGCGCACCGGCAACGGAAAATCCACTCTGGTCAATCTTCTGCTTCGGCTTTACAACACCGAGCCAGGCATGATTTATCTGGATGACCATGATATCAACACAATTCCGCTGAAAACTCTGCGTGAAAATATTGCTTATGTACCACAGGATAATTTTCTTTTTTCCGATACTCTGAAAGCAAATATTGCATTCGGCACAAAGTCACAGGATATGAGCCGTATTATCGCCGCAGCAAAATCAGCCTGCATTCACGATAATATTGCAAATTTTCCGGACAACTACGATACGATCGTCGGCGAACGTGGCGTTACGCTTTCCGGCGGTCAGAAACAGCGTAGCTCCATCGCCCGCGCCTGATGAAAAATGCGCCGATCCTGATTCTTGATGACTCCCTTTCCGCTGTCGACACCGATACGGAAGAACATATCCTGCATAATCTCAGGGACGATCGTAAAGGGAAAACAACGATCCTGATCGCACACCGCATTTCCACAGTACAGCATGCCGATCTGATCATGGTACTTGAAAACGGGGAAATGAAAGAGCTTGGAACACACACCGAACTGATTCAGAAAAATGGTATTTATAAAGATATGTTTGAAAAGCAACAGTTGGAAGCTCCATTGGAGAACAGGAGGTAGCCATAAGATGAAACGACTTTTAAGTTATCTAAAACCGCATAAATGGGTAATGACCCTGGCAACTGTCCTGGTTCTCTTTATCATTGCTGTGGAACTTTACCGCCCGATCATCATCGGAAATGCAATCGACCAGTATATCAACGGTTATTATCATCCGTATGTAGAAGCCGACTAAAGTACAAAAAAAACGCTATAATCAATATCACGGCAAAGCTTTAAACCATTGAAGTTTAAAACCGCTAAAGTTTAAAGCTGTAAAGCCAAAACGGAAAAAGTTTGTTCGAAAAGAACATAGATGGAGGTATGTTATTATGAAAGCAAGAAAAATTTTAGCAGTATCACTTACTGCAGCAATGACACTGGCACTTGCTGCCTGTGGCGGAAGTTCATCAGACAAAGAATCTTCTTCAAAGGATTCATTAGACAAGGTATATAAGATCGGTATCTGCCAGCAGCTTGAGCATGCAGCTCTTGACGAGGCAACCAAAGGATTTGAAGAAGCCTGTGAAGAAAAATTCGGAAAAGACAAAGTGAAGTTCGATCTTCAGAACGGACAGGGCGAACAGGCAAACTGCGCAACCATCGTAAACAATTTTGTGGCAGACAATGATGACTTGATCCTTGCAAATGCAACAACTGCTCTTCAGTGTGCAGCAGCTGCAACAAGCACGATCCCGATTCTTGGAACATCTGTTACAGATTATGCAACTGCTCTTGATATTTCTGACTGGACAGGATCAACAGGTATGAACATTTCAGGAACCTGTGACCTTGCACCGATCGATGAACAGGAAGCAATGCTTAAAGAGCTCCTTCCGGATGCAAAAACAGTAGGTATCCTTTACTGTTCAGCAGAACCGAACTCAGCATACCAGGCGAAGAAGTTCGAAGAAGCACTCGACAAAGATGGAATCAAATATAAAGAATACACAGCAGCAGACTCTAATGAAATCCAGTCTGTAGTAACAAGCGCAGTAGATGAGTGCGACGCACTTTACATCCCAACCGATAATACAATGGCATCTAACACAGAGATTATCAACAATATCTGTCTTCCGGCAAAAGTACCGGTAATCGCAGGAGAACAGGGAATCTGCTCAGGCTGTGGTATTGCTACTCTTTCTATCAGTTACTACGATATCGGATACAGAGCTGGTGAAATGGCTTACGAAATCCTCGTAGACGGAAAAGACATTTCAACCATGGAAATCGAAAGTGCACCAAAAGTTACAAAGATGTATAACAAGACAATCTGTGACGAACTTGGAATCACTGTTCCGGACGATTACGAAGCAATTGAGGAATAATCAGTATAGAAAGAGGCAAGAACAATGTATTTAGCAGCTTTAGATCCGATGTCTCTTGTGCGTGCACTTCCGGGAAATGTAGCGCAGGGGATTATCTGGGGAATTATGGCGCTTGGCGTTTATATCACCTTCCGCATTCTGGATTTTGCGGATTTGACGGTTGACGGATCGTTGGCTACAGGTGGAGCAGTTGCAGTTATACTGATCCGCGGCGGTATGAATCCGGCACTGGCACTTCTTTTCGCATTTCTGGCAGGTATGGTAGCTGGATTTGTGACAGGTATTTTACATACGTTTTTTGGAATTCCGGGCATTCTGGCCAGTATTCTGACGCAGATCGGACTTTACTCGGTGAATCTCGGAATCATGGGAAAATCCAATCAGGCAGTCAATGTTATGCAGTATAAATTGGTTGCATCGCTTCGTTATGTGACCGGCGAAGGAAGTGAACTGTTTTTTGTAAAGCTGATCGTGGCAGCACTTATCCTGATCGCAATTATTTACTGGTTCTTTGGAACTGAGCTTGGTGCATCGATCCGTGCAACCGGATGTAACCCGCAGATGGCAAGTGCACAGGGAATTAATACAGGTTTTACAAAGGTTCTGGCACTTATGATCTCCAACGGACTTGTGGGACTTTCCGGCGGAATTTACGCACAGTACCAGGGAGCAGCCGATGTTAATATGGGACGAGGTGCCATTGTAATCGGACTTGCAGCCGTTATCATCAGCGAAGTTATTTTTGCAAAATTCTGTGCAGGCAGAAAAGCAGCCTTTGCATTTACACTGGGAGCAATCTTTATCGGAGCGATTATTTACTATATTGTAATCGCACTGGTATTGTGGCTGAAGATGCCTTCTGATTATATGAAACTGTTCTCAGCGGTAGTGGTTGCATGCTTCCTTGCAGTTCCGTACATGAAGGGTAAATATTTTACAAAGAAACGGAGGACTGCATAATGGGATATATGTTGGAAATCCAGAATATTCATAAAACCTTTAATCCGGGAACGATCAACGAAAAGGTCGCACTTAACGGAGTGAATCTGAACCTCAATCCGGGTGATTTCGTGACTATCATCGGTGGAAATGGTGCAGGAAAATCCACCACACTGAATGCGATCGCAGGAGTGTGGTCTGTAGACGAAGGAAAGATCATCATTGACGGAGTGGATATTACAAAGCTTTCAGAGCATAAAAGAGCACTTTATCTGGGAAGAGTTTTCCAGGATCCGATGACTGGAACTGCGGCAACCATGTCGATTGAAGAAAATATGGCGATCGCAGCCAGACGTGGCGAGCGCAGAGGTCTTGGATGGGGCATTACGAAAAAAGAGCGGGAACGCTATAAAGAAGCCTGAAAGAACTTGATCTTGGACTGGAAGACCGTCTGAGCAGTAAAGTCGGACTTCTTTCTGGTGGACAGCGACAGGCGATCACTCTTTTGATGGCGTCTCTTAAAAAGCCAAAGCTTTTACTTCTGGACGAGCATACTGCAGCACTTGACCCGAAAACTGCAGCGAAGGTACTTGCCATCTCTGATAAGATCATTCAGGAGCATCAGCTTACTGCAATGATGGTAACACATAATATGAAAGATGCCATCGCGCACGGCAACCGCCTGATCATGATGCATGAAGGAAAAATTATCTACGATGTATCAGGAGAAGAGAAGAAGAATCTGAAGGTTGCAGATCTGCTGGCGAAGTTTGAAGAAGTCAGCGGCGGCGAATTTGCGAATGACCGGATGATGTTGTCGTAGAGAATATTTTGAAAATGAAATAATAGTAGAAAACAGGAACGAGGTTTTACGATTGATGTAGAGCCTCGTTTTTTTGCACGTCTTGTTTAAATGTACTATTAAAAAACAGAGCAGATTCTGAAATACTATAAAATTATAGAGAATACCTATTAGTAATACAGGATAGAAATTATCAATGAACCTCTTAAAAAATCCGGAATGGAAGAGAAAGAGGCAGAAGAAAGCCAAAGGACATTCCGTTGCATGCCATAGGGCGAAAGAAATCTTGTAAAGAAAATTGACATAAAAGTGTAAAGATGCTAGTATAATAAATAGAAAAGGTGCTACCGATGACGGTTCGCCTGATATTATTTGGTTATTAAAAATAACCGCTCATGTTTTCGCAGGACGATGGGCGGTTACTTTTGCGTCTTGGAATCATGCTTTCCACGCACATACCCAAGACTGTAAAAAGTCGCACACAGTGAAATAGCACCTTGAACTTATGGTAACAAACATAAAGAAGAAAATCAATATAAAATAAAATGACAGAATTGTCTAATCCATCAACTGCAATTCATATAATTTCTTATACAACCCATCCTTCACCAGCAGCTCCTGGTGGGTTCCGGATTCTTTTATTTCCCCATGATGCATCACAATAATTTTATCTGCATGCTGGATCGTAGAAAGCCGGTGTGCGACCATGATCGTAGTTCTTCCATCCATCAGCGTGCAAGTGCTGTGTGATCAGTGTTTCGGTTTCTGTATCGATGTTGGCAGTTGCTTCATCGAGAACAAGGATCTTCGGATCATAAGCAAGTGTCCGTGCGAAGGACAAAAGCTGGCGCTGCCCGGCAGATAGAGTACTTCCGCGTTCTGTAACCGGTTCATCATATCCGTGCGGCAGTTTCTGAATAAATGGATCTGCATTTACAATTTCAGCAGCCCGTCTGACATCGTCCGATGAGATTGCTTCATTATTCAGCGAGATATTACTTTTGATGTCTCCGGTGAAGATGAAGACATCCTGCTGAACCTGACCAATCGCACCGCGGAGTACATCCAGATCAATTTCATGAATATCAATCCCATCAATCAGGATCTGTCCCTTCTGAATATCAAAATATCTTCCGATCAGATTTAAAATTGTAGATTTTCCTGCTCCGGTAGCGCCGACAAAAGCAGCCTTTTCACCCGGATGGATTACAAAACTTACATCTTTTAAAATATAATTTTCCTCTTCGTAGGCAAACCAGACATGGCGGAATTCAATTTCACCAAGAATATTGACCGGAGTCGGATCGGCCGGAGATACGATCTCTGGTTTTACATCAAGAACACTGAAAATCTTTTCTGCGGAAGCAATGGAAGACTGCAGGGTTCCAAGCTGTTCGGAAAGCTCCTGGATTGGCTCGAAAAAGGAACTGATGTAGGTGATAAACACGAACAGAGTTCCGAGAGAAAGATTTCCATTTAACACAGAAAGGCTTCCGGTTCGGATAACAAGGATCATGGCAATGACCGAAACCATATAGATTGAAGGCCGGAAGATCGCAAAAGTCATGATCTCGCGGAAATTGGCACGGTACAGTTCCATAGATTTGCCTTCAAATTCACTGTATTTCTCTTTTTCGCGTGCAAAGATCTGGATCAGCTTCATACCGGAAATATGTTCGGACAGGAAGGTGTTCAGCTCTGTGATTTTATTTCTTGTGATCTGGTAAGCTTTTCTGGAGAGATGCCGGAAAACAAAAGTCAGGATTGCAACCAGAGGTAAAAGCAGGAAGGATATACCCGCCATTTTCACATTAATTGAGAGCATGACAACAGCGTAACCAATAATCTTTACAACGTTTTTAAAAAGTTTCACAAGAATGGTGGAAAACAGTTCGTTGACTGCTTCAGTATCGTTAGATACACGTGTTACGAGCTTGCCAACCGGTGTTATATTGAAAAAAGAAAGTGACAGGCTGTGTATATGTGTAAATGTTTCTTCACGCAGTTTGTACACGATCTGCTGGCCCATCTTCTGCAAAAGCCAGGTGTCGGCAAGGTTCAGGAAAAATCCGCTAAAAAGCAGCAGAAGAAACAGGATTCCGGCTTTTAAGATCCCCTTAAAATCATTTTGTCTTAAAATCTTCAGATCATTGGAAGTAAGCTTCTGTGCACCTTCTCTGACATAATTTTTTAAAACAGATGTATCGGCATTTTGTAGTGCAGTACATTCAGAGCGGGTGAGATTTTCTGCCATGTAATAGTGATCCTTCCAGAGAAAAATCTGATAAAAGGAAGCAGAATCCGCCTTAGATACTGCCTGGTCGCGCGACAGTACAAGACCGTTCCAGTTTATAGCGTCCGAAGCGGAAACGTCAAGGTATGTTACAAAAAGCTACAAAAATTCTAGCTTTTCCGGTCCATTATCCTACAAAACAAAATCGCCGCCCCGGTACTGACCGCCGTTGCCACAATCCCAGGTCCAACAACGGCTGTCGGATTCACGCTTCCGTACTGGCTCCGGTAGGCGATCACCGACACCGGTATCAGCTGCAGTGAAGAAATATTTACGATCAGGAAGGTGCACATCTCATTGCTTGCAACGTCTCTTTTTCTTACCGGTCCTGCCGCTTTTCCAAGCGGCGGTCTTCTTCCAGCTTCTGAAGCTCTTCCATTGCTTCAAGACCTGCCGGAGTTGCCGCCCAGCCAAGTCCGAGGATATTTGCAATGATGTTTGCCGCGATTGGTTTTTCTGCCGGGTGATCTTTTGGCAGTTCTGGAAAGAGGAAATGGATCAGAGGGGAAAGGCGGACGGTTGCCATTTTCAGGATGCCGGATTTTTCTGCGATTCCCATGAGTCCGGTCCAGAAGGACATGACGCCCATCATCGTGATGCAAAGGGTGACGGCTTCTTTGGAGGAATCTAAGGCGGCGGTGGTGATGTCCGGCATTTTGCCGGAGAAAGCGGCAAAAAGGATGCCAATAAGAATCATTCCCGACCACAGGTAGTTGAGCATTTTTTCTCCTTTCTTGGATGGGGAAGAGTGTTGGAGAGGGGACGCCGGGTGGAAAATAAATTGTGTTCAAATTCAAGTTGTGCAAACCATTCCGACGAACCTCTTAGGGCGGGAATCGTGTTCAGCAATGGCTTCCACGATTCCTGAGTTTCGTCTCCATTGCACAAAAAATTGAATTTGAACACAATTTATTTCCGCCCGGCTGACATTCTGCAAGTCATACTTTTCCGCCAAATTATAAATGGGGAGTCGAAAAGCCTGCTCTTTGAGATTGCATCTCAAAGTTGCAGGCTTTTGCTGCGATTTCAATACATTTATATGTATGAAATTACTTCCTTATTCAAGACATTTTTCAGGGTGCTCTTTTTCGTATAGTTCTTTCATTTTGTCAATTTCTTCTTGGGTATACTCTTCTACTTCAGTTTTCGTCACTTTCTTAATGTGTTGTTTTTTCAAACGCAAATACACATATTCCCGGAAGAGGGTGTAGAGTACGGATACCAGCGGGATGAATATGAGCATTCCTATGATTCCCAGAAGGTTGCCGCCAATGGTGACTGCGGCGAGGACCCAGATGGAGGGAAGCCCTACGGAGCTGCCGACTACGTGTGGTAGATCAGGTTACCTTCGATCTGCTGGAGGATCAGAAATACAAGGATGAAAAGGATTGCCTGTTTCGGGCTCACCATGAAGATCAGGAGACCGCCAAGTACGCAGCCGATGAAGGCTCCAAAGATTGGGATCAGGGCTGTGAAGGATATGATGATTCCAATCAGCAGTGCATACGGCATTTTCAGTATACTTAATGTAATTACAAACATACTTCCGAGGATGACTGCTTCCAGACACTGTCCGGTAAGGAAGTTTGCGAAGGTACGGTAGGTCAGGGAACAGACTTCAAGAATCACTTCTGCTTTTCGTTTTGGAATAAACGCGAAAAACACTTTTCTCACCTGCACATGCAGTTTTTCTTTCTGGAAAAGAATATAGCAGGCAAAGGAAAAGGCAATAAAAAATGTAGTAACTCCACTGACGATGGAGCCAACTGCTGTCATCGTTGTATTCATAAAATTTCCCGCACCATTTCCGAGAATACTCATCCCCACTGGATTGCCTTATTCGGATTGAACTCCACCTGGTTCACAAGATCCATGATTTCCCGGTTATTGTGTGTAAATTCCCGTACCCAACTCTGCATCTGCGGGATAAATTCTGCAATACTGTTCATCAGACTTCCAATTGTTGCCGTAAGCTGCGGAATCAGACCGAACATGACAAGCACGATCACCCCCACTACCAGTACGATCGTAAGAAGAAGACTGATCGGTCTTGCAAGCTTTTCTGCCGCCTTACTTCCTTTCTCTTTTGCCTTTCCAAATAATTTTTTCTCCAGAAAGCTCATCGGAACATTGATCACAAACGCGATCGCACCGCCAAGAGCGAAGGGAAAAATAATCCCCCATACCGCCTTGATCACGCCAAAAACCACATCAAATTTCCACAATGCAACTACGATCAGCGCTGTAAATACGATCAATTCCCGGATTTTTTTTATAGATAATTTACTAAAATCCACTATTTTCTCCATTCTACTACAACATATTTATGGTTAATCCCCTTACAACCAGTAAGCATTTTCCCATATTGTTACTCAGATAATTTTCCACGTACCCACTTCAGAAGCTGTATGATCGGAAAACAGGCAAATGCATACAGGTAGACAGTCCCAAGCTGTTCAAAGTTCAATGTTTCTACTTTGAACATCCTGATGCAGACCCGGAATTGTAAGTACAGCCGTGATCAGAATTGCTCCCAGTGCAAATGCGCCCTGCATCCATTTATTATTGAAAAACCGTTTGGTAAAAATCACCGGATGATCTGATTTACAGTTATATCCGTGAAACAGCCGTGCAAGACAGAGCGTTCCAAATGCATAAGTACTTCCAAGAAGTGCACCGTCCTGATGATATCCTGTCAGGAAACTGATCATCGTCATTACACCGATCACCAGTCCTTCCAGACCAATCTTTGACAGGAAATCTTTTGTCAGGATCGACTCATCTGCCGGTCTTGGCTTCTCATTCATCACATCACTGGTATGCGGTTCTACTCCCAGTGCAATTGCCGGGAGACTATCCGTCAGCAGGTTGATAAAAAGCAGATGAACCGGTGCAAACGGAACCGGAAGTCCTGCGATCGATGCATATAAAACAGCGAGAATTGCACCGAAGTTTCCCGATAACAGAAACTGGATCGCATACTTGATATTACGGTATAAGTTTCGTCCGTTTTCCACTGCTTTTACAATTGTGGCAAAATTATCGTCTGTAAGTACCATCGCCGCTGCATCTTTGGCAACTTCTGTTCCGGTTACTCCCATTGCAACACCTATATCTGCCTGCTTAAGAGCCGGTGCATCGTTGACACCGTCGCCGGTCATCGATACAATATTTCCGCGCTCTTGCCATGCACGGACAATCCGGATCTTATGTTCCGGCGAAACCCTTGCATAGACAGAAATCTTTGGGACAAATTCCCGTAACTCCTCGTCACTCATATTTTCAATCTCCGCGCCCTCGCAGGCTTCGGATAAATCCTTTAAAATGCCGATCCGTTTTGCGATCGCTGCTGCCGTGATCTTATGGTCTCCCGTGATCATCACCGGACGGATGCCTGCTTTGATACATTCTTCTACTGCAGCTTTTGACTCTTCCCTCGGCGGATCCATCATTGCGATCATTCCGAGAAATACCAGATGGTCCTCATCCTCTGCGGTCAGCAGATGTTCTTCCGGAATCTCCCGGAAGGTAAATGCCAGCACTCGAAGACCTTCCATTGAAAATTCCTGATTCTGGCTCTGAATCTTTTCTTTATCTTCTTTTGTAATCTCCCGTATTCCATTTTCTGTCCAGATCCGGTCTGTCAGATCCAGGAGACGGTCAACCGCACCTTTGACGATCATCCGGTTTTCGCCGTCTATCCGGTGAAGCGTCGACATCATTTTCCGGTCACTGTCAAATGGAATCTCATCTTCTCTTGGATAACTTTCTCTTACTTCTGCAGCTTCCACTCCATAGCGGCTTCCCAGATTGATCAGCGCTGTCTCTGTCGGATCTCCGATTTCCACTCCATTTTCATTGGTAGAATCGTTACATAAAATGCTGCAATCAAGCAGAAATCTCTGTGCCGAATCTACCATATCAATCTCATCTGCCCGAATTCTTTTGCCTTCTATATAATAATCTTCAACAGTCATCTTATTCTGCGTGAGAGTTCCGGTTTTATCCGAACAGATCACGGAGACACTTCCAAGACCTTCTACCGCCTGCAGTTTTCGAATGATTGCATGCTCCTTGGCCATCTTCTGCGTTCCGAAAGAAAGGACGATTGTTACAATTGAACTTAATGCCTCCGGGATTGCTGCAACCGCAAGTGCTACTGCAAACATAAACGCGCTTCCGATATTTTCTCCACGAAATACACTGATTCCAAATAAGATTCCGCAAAATACCAGGATCAGAACCGAAAGCTTCTTTCCGAACTCTTCCAGATTCACCTGAAGCGGAGTCTGCTTTTCAGATGTTGATTTCAAAAGTCCGGCAATCTTTCCGACTTCTGTCTGCATACCTACACTTGTCACAACGGCTCTTCCACGTCCGTAAGTAACAAAGCTTCCCGAAAATAACATATTGTTCCGGTCACCAAGCGGCACTTCCTCTTCGATTTCATCCAGGCTCTTCTCAACTGCAAGACTTTCCCCGGTCAGTGCACTTTCATCGATCTTCAGACTTGCGTTCTCGATCAGTCGTCCGTCTGCCGGAACATAATCCCCGGCTTCCAGAAGGATCACATCTCCAACTACCAGTTCTCTTGCCGGAATCGGTGTCACCGTACCATTCCTGAGAACCTTCGCCTCCGGTCCTGAAAGCTTTTTCAGGCTCTGAAGCGACTGCTCTGCTTTTACCGTCTGCACGGTTCCCAAAATCGCATTCATTGTAATGACGATCACAATAACTGCCGCACTTTCTGCGTCTCCTAAAATTCCTGAAATAATCGCCGATGCAATCAGGATAATCACCAGGAAATCCTTGTACTGCTCCAAAAAAATCTGCAGCACACTTTTTTTCTTTCCCTCCGCGAGCTCATTCCATCCACATTTTTCACGGGACTTTTCCACTTCTTTTATCGTAAGTCCCTCTTCTCTGCTTCCCATCTGTCCAAGCACTTCTTTTATCGATGACTGATAAATTTCTTTCATCCTTTCCGCCTCCTGTTTCTGAGTATTCACATTCCTGAATTTCTTATGCAACGAAGCTCTCTTTCGATAAAAATGTACAAAAAAAGAAACCCTTATTGCACAACAAATAATGCAATAAAAGTCTCACCATTTTCTTGTGGTACCGGATGCTTCCACCGTACTGACGACACCACAAACGCGGATTCCCTTGCGTAGGTTACTCCCCTTTATTAACGTAACTATATACCACGAATAGCCCGATTGTCAAGAAAATTTTAACCGGAGTCTCCAAAATCGGAAACTCCGGCAAATAATTTCATATCTTAGTTTGTAATTGTCTTTTCTGTCTCTTTGTCGAACACATGGATCTTTTCAGCATCGAATGCAAATGTAACTGTATCCCCTGTTCTTGCTGTTGTTCTAGGATCAACACGGGCTGTCATTGTAGCTCCTTCATAATCGAAGTGAAGATAAACTTCAGCACCAAGCATTTCATATACACGGATCTTAGCCTGAATAACTGTATTCGGTGAAGATGTGATAAACATCTGCTCATCATGTACATCTTCCGGACGGATTCCAAGGACAACAGTCTTTCCTTCATATCCTCCATCGATAAGTTTCTTTGCTTTTGACGGTGGAAGTTCAATATCAGCCGGTCCAACTTTGAGGACAACTTTGTCACCCTTCTTCTGGCATACAGCATCAAGGAAATTCATCTGTGGTGATCCGATGAATCCTGCAACGAAGAGGTTGCATGGGGTATCATAAAGTACCTGTGGTGTATCTACCTGCTGAACAACACCTGCGTTCATAACTACGATTCTGGTTCCCAGTGTCATAGCTTCTGTCTGGTCATGTGTTACGTAGATGATTGTTGTACCAAGTCTCTGATGAAGTTTGGAAATCTCGATACGCATCTGTCCACGAAGTTTAGCATCCAGGTTGGAAAGTGGTTCATCCATAAGGAATACCTTCGGGTTACGAACAATTGCACGTCCCATAGCAACACGCTGTCTCTGTCCACCTGAAAGAGCTTTTGGTTTACGGTCAAGCAGTGGTTCAAGGTCAAGGATCTTAGCTGCTTCACGAACCATCTTATCAATCTCCGGTTTCGGAACTTTTCTTAATTTAAGTCCGAATGCCATGTTATCATATACAGTCATATGTGGGTACAGAGCATAGTTCTGGAATACCATCGCGATATCTCTGTCTTTTGGTTCTACATCATTTACCACTTTGTCACCGATCTTGAGTTCACCGCTTGTGATCTCTTCCAGACCTGCAACCATACGAAGTGTAGTAGATTTACCACATCCAGATGGTCCTACAAAAATGATAAATTCTTTATCTTCAATTTCAAGGTTGAAATCTTTAACTGCTTCAAATCCGTTCGGATATGTTTTGTTAATATGCTTTAATGATAAGCTTGCCATTTATTTTTCCTCCTAAATCTTTGTGCGATTCTTACACACGCTGTCGCTGTTCTTGTTTCTGAAATAAAGTATATCTGTTTTTACTTCGTCGGTCTATGACCGGGTTGAACAAAGATTTTTCAAGAAGGTGTACAAATTGACGAAAGCCTTACAGCAGTTCTTTATAAATGTCCCTCTTTCCGACTCCGCGGTCTTTTGCCACCTTTTTCATGGCTTCTTTCTTATCAATTCCCTGATTCGTATAGTAATCCATATGCTCCTGAACCGTCATTTCTTCCCATTTCGCACGCTCTTCCTGTAAAATGCTCTCCCGGCTCTTCCCCTCGATCACAAGCACACACTCCCCCTTCGGATCGTTGCTCTCGTAATAAGAAACCGCTTCCGCAAATGTGGTGCGAAATGCAGTCTCATGCTTTTTTGTAAGTTCCCGGCACACAGTCAGATGTCTGTCCTCGCCAAGAACTTCTCCAAGCTCTCTCAAGGTTCTCACCAGACGGTGCGGTGCTTCGTAAACGATCATCGTTCTTGTCTCATCTACAAGCTCACCCAGGATTGCCTGTCTTTCCTTTTTGTCCGTTGGAAGAAATGCTTCAAATGCAAATCTTCTGGTGGAAAGCCCGGAAAGTGTCAGTGCCGTAATACAGGCAGCGGCTCCCGGAAGGGAAGTGACCGTAATTCCGGCTTCATAGCACATTTTCACCAATTCCTCACCCGGATCTGAGATTCCCGGTGTGCCGGCATCGGTGATCAGTGCAATATTTGTCCCTGCAAGAAGTTTCTCCACCAGAGCATGTCCTTTGTCTATCTTATTATATTCATGATAACTGGTCATCGGTGTTTTGATCTCAAAATGGTTCAGCAGTTTAATACTGTTCCTGGTATCTTCCGCTGCAATCAGGTCAACCTCTTTCAGCGTCCGGATCACCCGGAACGTCATATCCTCCAGATTGCCGATCGGCGTTGCGCACAAATATAATGTTCCTGCCATAGTTACTCCTTTCCAGTCCCTGTCATTCCGTAATGTTCCAGGATTTCCCGTGTATAACTGCCATCTTTCTCATAAACGATCAGCGGCGGCTCCACGGTCATCCGCGATTTCGCGCCACGGATTCCCTCGATCAAAACCATGTTTGGCTCCTTATCCACATATGGATACACCAAGCGCATCCGCTTCGGCTCCAGCTTCGCCTCGCACATTGCCGTCAAGATCTCGGCAAGCCGGAACGGTCTGTGTACCATGTAAAATCTGCCTCCGGCTTTTAAAGTCCGCGCACTTTCCCGGATAATATCATCCAATGTACAAAGGACTTCATGCCTTGCGATCGCCTTGGCACTCTCCGGATTGGCAAGCCCATGCCCACCGATCATATACGGCGGATTCGTTGTGATCACATCCATGGAACCGTGTCCAAATATATGTGACGCTTCTTTGATATCTCCCGTCACAATGTCGATCTGCTCCTCAAGCTGGTTGTGCCGGACGCTCCGGCGCGCCATATCTGCGCTCTCTTCCTGAATCTCCAGCCCTGTAAAATGCTTTCCTTTTGTCTTTGCGGCCAAAAGAATCGGGAGAATTCCCGTTCCTGTTCCAAGATCAAGAACGCATTCTCCCGCTTTTACTTTGGCAAAGGCACTTAAAAGCACTGCATCCATTCCGAAGCAGAACCGCCCCGGACTCTGGATGATCTCATAGCCTTTTATCTGTAAATCATCGAGCCGTTCTCCCGGCTTAAGATTATTTGTCATCTAACTTTGACGCTCCTTCACCTTTCTCCAGAGCTGCAAGCTCTTTCATTTCCTGTTTGGAAAGCTTCACATCCTTTTTCCGGCGGCGCGGTTTGAACTTCAGGTCAGCTGCCGGATATTCACGGATTTCTTTCTCATCATTGTCCAGAGTTACAATAACCCTGACAAGCTGACGCAGTACGCTTAATGACTGTACTTCACCTTTCAGGCCTTCCGGAGTTGTCACTGACTCACCTACAGACGGAAGATTATTGTTGAGTTCCTCGTATGTCTCTTCCTCATTTGTCAGGCAGCACATCAGTCTGCCACATACACCTGAAATCTTAGTCGGGTTCAGCGACAGATTCTGTTCTTTTGCCATCTTGATTGAAACCGGTGCAAACTCAGACAGATAGGTGTGGCAGCAAAGCTCTCGTCCACAGATCCCGATTCCTCCGCGGATCTTCGTCTCGTCTCTTACACCGATCTGGCGAAGTTCAATCCTGGTACGGAATACCGCTGCCAGATCCTTTACCAGTTCACGAAAATCAATTCTCCCGTCTGCGGTAAAGTAAAACAACACTTTATTGTTGTCAAAGGTATATTCTGCATCGATCAGCTTCATCTCCAGCTCATGCTTGTGGATCTTTCCAGACAAATCTGAAATGCTTCTTTTTCTTTTTTGCGATTCTTTTCTTCTACACGGCGGTCATCCTCTGTCGCCAGGCGGATCACTGTCTTAAGAGGCTGGGTGATCTCTTCATCCTTCACTTCCTTCGGTCCCATCACAACGTTACCGAATTCTACTCCTCTCGCAGTCTCTACAATTACCTGATCGCCACGCTTCACCTCAAATTTGCCCGGTGAGAAAAAATAGATCTTTCCTGCAGTCCGAAAACGGACTCCAATTACTTTTGTCATTCCCTAGTTCTCCTTTATTGTCAACAGAAGAAGTTCCATGACAAGATCAAAGTTGACATTGGCGCGCAGTCTCGCCTTTGCTTTCTCAAGTGCTTCCAGAATTGTCTCAATTCCTTCATAAGAGCTCTTTTTCGCACGCTCCCTGATACTGTCGATCTCTTCACCGAAAATCAGTCTGTCGATATTCATTGTTGCTTTATAGATCAGAACATCACGATACCAGATCATAAGGATGTCCAGATAATCTGTGATCTCAATCTTGTAAGCGGAAATCCGTTTCACAGCTTCCACCAGATCACCGAGTTCCATGGTATCGATATTCTTCAGCAGACGAACTGCCTCATCTTTAATTTCATTAAAATGCTCAGAGCCTGCCAGCATAGCAGCTTTTCCAATATTGCCCTGTGCAAATGCAGTACACACGTCTGCCTTGTAATCAGGAACCTGAAGCTGCTCCATCAGATACCTTTTCACAAGCTGATCCTTAATGTTACGGAGCTTCAGCATAACGCATCTTGAGCAGATCGTTGGGAGCAGACTGTTCGCATTCTCTGTAAGAAGCAGAATTACCGCATAAGCAGGTGGCTCTTCGATTGTCTTCAACAGAGCATTCTGTGCCTGTACAGTCATCATATCTGCATCCGGCACAATGTAGATCTTGTATTTTCCATTATAAGGCTTCACCTGAATATCCCCATTGATCTGAACCCGGATATCATCTACACTGATGCTGTTCGGCTTTTCATGCGTTACCCAGATAATATCCGGATGATTGCCGCTGACTGCCTGCTTGCACGAATGGCACTCATAGCACGGTTCTGCTCCGCCCTTTTCACACTGCAGAGTCTGTGCAAAAAGACCTGCAAGCATCTTCTTTCCAGATCCCTTCTCGCCGTTCAGAATATAAGCGTGTGATACTTTATCTTCTGTAACCGCGTTCTGTATATACTGAATGATCTCGCTATGTCCTACGACATCTTTAAATCCTGACATATTATCACCCTCTTCTTTCTTACTATTCCATTAGTATAACATAAATTTATGCAGATACCTAGAGCAAATTCCTGTGGTCTTTCTGAATTATTTCTGAAAATTCTGCGAATTTCGCTTTGCAGGTATGCTTTTCAATAATAAAAGATGACAACTTTTTTCGATATGTTTTATAATAGACATAAATATATAAAGATTCTGTATCCAATGATGTAATCAGATTGCTCTATTGTTACGCAATTTATTCTTTTGATACTTACATCATACAATTTATGAATATAAATTTTTTAACCAGACAAACTTTATATAAGTTTCTTACACAGAAAGGGGATGAACTCATGCTGGAAGTAAAAAATCTTACATTCCAGGTGAATGAAAACGGAATAGAACGCAGCATTGTAGAAAATATCAGTTTTAACGTAGAAGACGGAGAAATGCTGGTGATCACCGGTCCGAACGGCGGTGGCAAATCCACACTTGCAAAAGTGCTAATGGGGATTGACCAGGCAAGTGCCGGACAGATCATCTTAGACGGAACCGATATCAGTGATTATGATATCAACCACAGGGCAGAAGCCGGAATCGGTTACGCATTCCAGCAGCCACCGCGCTTCAAAGGAATGACGGTAAGCAAGCTTTTATCACTTGCGGCTGGAGAAGATCTGACAAGAGATGTCTGTTGCAGACTTTTAAGTACCGTTGGACTTTGTGCCAACGAATACATTGAACGTGAAGTAGATGGAACCTTATCCGGCGGTGAAATGAAGCGTCTGGAAATTGCCACCGTTCTCGCAAAGCCTCACAAACTCTGTATTTTCGATGAACCGGAGGCGGAATCGATCTCTGGAGTTTTTCTATGCTGATCGAACAGTTTGAAAAAATGCACAAAGAGAAAAAACAGAGTCTTATTCTTATTTCTCATCAGGAGAGAATCATCCAGATGGCTGACCGGATCATGGTGATCGAAGGCGGAAAGATTGCTTCGATCGGACAGACTGCGGATATCCTTCCACAATTATTAGGAAAGACAGCCGATTCTTACAGCTGTCTGAAATGCAGATAACAGGGGAGGAACATACAATGACTTTATTGGATAAAATTACAGAAAAAGTATTAGCACAGATCGATGACACCGGTTTTACACAGTCCGGTGCATTCAATTTACGACATAATGGAATCGCTCTCTGCCACGGAGACAGTGAGCATATTAAAATCAAGAAAAAACAGGACAAACCGGGAATCGATATTTTCATCGATGGAAAAACAGACGGCGAAGAAGTTCATATTCCGGTTGTTGTTGACGCAAGCGGAATGACGGACGTTGTTTACAATGATTTTTATGTAGCAGAAGGTGCAAATGTAACCATCGTTGCCGGATGTGGTATCCACAACAGCGGATGTAACGAAAGCCGCCATGATGGTATTCATACTTTCCATGTGGAAAAAAATGCAAATGTACGCTATGTAGAAAAGCATTACGGAGAGGGTGAAGGCACCGGAGCCCGTGTACTCAATCCTGTTACCGAAGTTTATCTTGGTGAAAATTCTGTATTTACGCTGGATACTGCTCAGATCAAAGGAGTCGATTCTACGGTTCGTGAAAATAATGTACATCTGGAAGCCGGTTCCAAGCTTTATGTCATTGAAAAACTGATGACACATGGAAAGCAGGAAGCTACTTCAAATATGATGGTGGAACTGCTCGGAGAAGGCAGCTCTGCGCAGATCGTATCCCGTTCGGTCGCAAAAGGCGAATCTAGACAGGTCTTCCATCCGAGGGCTGTCGGAAAGAACCGTTGCCATGCACATGTTCAGTGTGATTCTATTATCATGGATCATGCAGAAGTAAGTTCAATTCCTGAGATCAATGCTAAGCATGTGGATGCGGCTATTATCCACGAAGCTGCGATCGGAAGGATCAATGATGAGCAGTTGATCAAGCTGCGGACTCTTGGAATGACGGAAGAGGAAGCAGAAGGGGTGATTATTGAGAACTTCTTGAATTAGAGTCATACGTGTAGTAGTAAAAGAGACGAAAAAGACAAAATTATCCTCTGGCTATGCTCAGTTGCACTAACCATTCCACCGAGCCTTTGAAAGCATCAATTGTGTCAGCAATGGCTTCCACAATTGATTAAGTCTCGGTTCCATAGTGCAAAATTCGCAGATCCAGAGGATAATTTTTGTCTTTTTCTGTGTCTTAACTCCACTACATTATAAAATCTTATTTAAGTTTCAAGAATTTCTCAATGCAGGATTCATCTGAACAGGTGGACCTGTCTCACTGGGGTGTTGAGATCGGTGTTATTTATGAATGGTTGAGTTTTGTATGGTTTATAGCTGACTCTGCTTTTTTAGTATTTTCTTACAGATTTTCTCAAGTACGTCTTCAAGGTCTGTGTTTTCGTAGCGTTCTGTGATTCCGGCGTGGGCGAGGTTTTCTTCGGAGAAATCTTTGGAATCGGCGAGAAAACGGCGGCACATTTCGGTGTATTTGGGTTCTTTCTGGGTTTTCTCACGGGCGAGGGCGCGGGTTAAGCGCTCTCCGTCTTCTACCTCGATGTAAAGTGGAACTACTTTTTCGTTTCCAAAATAGGTTTTCAATTTTTCATAGGATTCAAGGGTTCCGATCATAAGATAATCCTGATTTTTTTGTTCAAAATTGAACTGTCCGTCATCAGCGGTGAAATAGTGCCAGATACCATAAACTGTATTGTAAGCACGTTCTTCGATCAATCGGCCTTCTGTTTTGAACTTTTCAAGTTCAGTTTCGTCTGTGAAAAAATATTCTTCGCCTTCTTTTTCTCCCTCACGCCGTGGACGGGTTGTATAGATCGTTACATTTTTTAACTGTGGCATTCTTTTTCTCAGTTCTTTGTAGATTGTGTCTTTCCCCGTTGAACTTTTTCCCATCAGATAATATATTTTACTCATGTTTCCACACCTTTATCTTGCCTTCCGTCTGTATTCCTTCTATTTGGAGATTCTGTGTTTCATAATAACAAAGAAGTTCTACTGCTTCCCGGCTGATCCGCTCTCCGGGTACGATAACCGGGCTTCCCGGTGGGTAGAGATATGCGTATTCCAGAGAAATATATCCTTCGCTTTCTTTCCACGGAATCTCTTCTGCTTCTCCGTCTTCTTCCCGGTCTGCTGTCTCCTGCGGTGTAAAATACTGCTCCAGTCTAGGAAGCTCTCCGGAAATCTCTATGCTTCCGGAAACGGCTGTTTTTGCTTCCAGCTGACCGTCTATTTCCAGTAACGCAGCTTTTAACCTGTCCAGTCCTTCCTGCGTATCTGCCACGGTCGTCATCGCAAGTACATAGGTTCCTCCGGTCATTTCCATTTCCAGATGATATTCTTTTCGCAGCCGTTCCGCAAGCTCCGGACTTGTAATATTTGCATTTGCTGTGGAAATCACAACTTTGGAAATATCATAATGTTCTGTACGGAGAATCTGTAAATGCTGTAATGGTTCCAGCTCTTCTCTGAACTTTTGTAGTCTCTCCACATAAAGTTCAAATGCATTTTCACATTTTCCATCCAGGAAATCTACACAGGCATCCAGGCTTGCCATGAAAATATACGACGGACTGCTGCTCTGCAGCATATCCAGATATTTCTTAATTCTTCTACGATTTGCAAATTTCCCATTGATATGCAGGATCGCTGTCTGGGTAAGGGACGGCAATGTCTTGTGCAGACTGTTGATCACCACATCTGCTCCCAGATCATTTGCACGCTCCGGAAATGCCGGATGAAATCCGAAATGCGGTCCATGTGCTTCATCTACGATCAGTGGAATCTTATACGAATGTGCCACTTCTGCAATTCCTTTCACATCCGATACCACGCCATCATAATTTGGAGATACGATCACAACGGCTTTGATATCCGGCTCTGCAGCAAGTGCTTTTGCCACATCTTCTTTGCTGATCTCCCCGTTCATATGCATGGAAATATCAAATTCCGGATACACATAGCGCGGTACAAGACCATTCATATAGATTGCATGGTAAATGGATTTGTGACAATGGCGTGCCACCAGAATCTTATCTCCCCGGTGCGTACATCCCATCACTGCACTTAAAATTCCGGCAGTACTTCCATTTACCAGAAAATGACTTTCCTCTGCCCCAAATACCCTTGCGGCTCTTTCCTGCTCTTCTTTTAAAATACCATCTGCGTGATGCAGATCATCGAAACCATCGATTTCCGTGATATCCAGATCGTATGGGAGTTCAATTCCAAGAAGTGCCTTGTTTCTCTTATGTCCCGGCATGTGAAATGCGTAAAAATCGCTCTCGGAATATGCTTTTAATTTATCGTATAGTCGTTCCATTTTAAACCTCTTTAAGTCTTTTAGAAACATCATATAATTTTTCTTCCAAAAACGCAAGAGGACGAAACGGTTCTCCCATTTCGTCCTTTCCATATATTCCGGCTTACACAGCCACAATCTCAAACACTTTCGCCTGGAAATCTCCCTTATCATTCACGCCCTTCTTCCATACACCGGACTCAGAACCGGACAGGATCATTCCGACTTGCATCAGCTCATCGCCATAGCAGTCATAATCATATCCGCTGACCTTATAACAGATATCTTCTTTCAGCCCTTTCAGCTTCAGTCTCTTAAATCCAACATTGACCGGCTGCATTACCCGGTAATAACCGACCAGCGCCTTCTTCTGATCCTCCGATATGATCATCCATGCGGTCTCATTTCCCTCAAACGGACTCTTCAGTCGATAGAAAGTTCCTTTCTGGATCAGATCTCTCTTCTCCTTCATAAATGCGATCTGGCGGCGGATTTCTGCCTTATCTTCCTCGCCAAGCTTTAAAAGGTCAAGCTCATATCCAAAAGTTCCAAAGTAAGCCACATCTGCTCTTGTCTCGATCGGTGTCACACGGTTTGTCTGATGGTTCGGTGAAGCTGATACATGGCTTCCCATACAACTCACCGGATAAACCATTGAAGTTCCATACTGGATTTTCAGACGTTCGATTGCGTCAGTATCATCCGAAGTCCATCCCTGCGGTGCATAGTAAAGCATTCCCGGGTCAAATCTTGCCCCACCACTCGCACAAGATTCAAACAATACATGCGGAAAACGGCTGGTCAGACGCTCATATAGTTCGTACACACCAAGGATATATTTGTGGCAGACCTTTCCCTGATACTCTCTGTCATTTCCATTGGAGAACACCTCTGAAAATGTACGGTTCATATCCCATTTGATATAAGATACCGGCACTTCTGCAAGAAGATTTTCCAGCATGTCCCCGATATATTCACGTACCTCTTTCTTAGAAAAATCCAGTACATACTGTGTCCGGCTGTGGCAGATCCGCTTGCCCTGTTCTGCAAGAAGCCAGTCCGGATGCGCCCTGTACAGATCACTGTCTTTGTTCGTCATCTCCGGTTCAATCCAGAGCCGAATTTTAAACCTTTGGCATTGATCTTTTCTGCCAGCTCCTTTAACGTTCCTTTCAGCTTTTCCTCATTCGGATACCAGTCGCCAAGGGAAGAAGTACTGTCATCTCTCTTTCCAAACCATCCGTCATCCAATACAAAAAGCTCCATTCCAAGATCTGCTGCCGCATCCGCAAGTCCCAGAAGCTTTGGCGCATCAAAATCAAAATAAAATGCTTCCCAGCTGTTGATCAGGATCGGGCGAACCTTATCTCTCCAGGTTCCCCTTGCCAGACGTGTGCGGTACAGCTTGTGAAAGGTCTGGCTCATTCCGTTAAATCCGGCTTCCGAATATACCATTACCATCTCCGGTGTCTGGAAGGATTCGCCTTTTCCAAGTGTCCACTTAAATCCATTTGGATGGATTCCCATCAGCACACGGGCGGTATCATAATTGTCTACCTCTGTCTGTGCAAGAAAATTTCCGCTGTAAACCAGGCTGAAACCGTAGACCTGCCCCTGGAACTCGTCTGCATTTTCACGCGCAAGTGCAAGGAACGGATTGAACTGGTAGCTGCTGCATCCGCGCATACTGTAAATACTCTGGATACCGTAATCCAGCTTATGTCTTCTCACATGGCGCTCTCTCGCCCACACGCCGGCAAGATCGATCATCTCATAATCCTTGTCCGGCAGATCCACACAGGCGCTCATTGCAGAAAAAAGTGTGATCTTTTCGTCAGAATCACATTCAAAACGTACACTTCTCGCGATCACCGGAAATGCTTCATAGATCGTATATAAAAGGACAATTCTTGTATTGATACTTGTATCCTCCAGAACCAGTTCCAGAGTCTGCGCCTCATCATCACTTTCTACATAAGTCGCCGGAAGTCCTTCAAGCTTTGGTTTGCCATTATAAATTTTATGCTCTTTATATACAAACTCGACTACATGGCTTCCATTCTCCCGCTCGATCTCATATGCCGGGAAACGCATATCTCCGCAGCCGAAAGTCGGATACTCCTGCTTGATATTTTCCAGTGAGAATGTAGAATTTCCCTCGAAAGCATACGGTGACATATCGCGCGTCGCATATTCAAAAAGATGTCCAAAATCTTCTCTGTGTGTCAGGCGTTTTCCGTAGTAGAGCTGTCCCGGCTGGTCGTTGTCAAGGATCTTGATGATGTAGCTGATCTCCTGATTGTAAAGATGAAACTCTCTCGTTTTTTCGTTGTATATGATTGGCATATCGTTTCTCCTCATTCCGTATTGTATAACGTTCATTTTTCCGTATTATCTGTATAGTATCACTGTTGGTTTTTCAGCGTCAATGATTCCTGCGGATAAATTTGTAAAAACGTACACTCAAAAAAGGGACTCTGTCCTTTCCTAAAAGACATCATCCCTTTTCCTTTCTTAGCAGATTTATTTAATTTTCTCTTTGTATTCTTCTACTCTGCACTACTGTCCACTTTCCATCCAAGCGCCTTCTCTACCGTATCGATCAGTACCCGGCTTACTCTTTGTGAACCGTCCATCTGTACATAATAGTAGGTCGCACTGTCGTCCTTGCTTCCCACATAGAATGTAACTGTCTTTTCCTTATCATCATCCGACGTATCCTTGTAAGTCAGCTCCACCTTCGTCCGCTGATCTTCCGCAAGCCCGTAATTGCCAAGCGTCGCGTCTGTCACATGATAATCTGCACAATCTGTAAAATAGAATCCGGAAAGTGCTGTCATAATACTTGTGACAGTATCTTCCTGATCCTCATTGTCCGCTTCGTAGGTTTTTACCTCGTCACCCGGTTTTGTCACAGTCTCTTTTACAAAGTTATCAGATGTAACTGTTACAAAGCTGTCCTTTTCAGCAACATCTGCAAGCTGCCATACCATTTCCGAAATCAGATCTGCCGATACCGTGTACACTTTTTCTGTTCCATCTTCCATGAAATAATAATTTTCTCCGGAAGCATTCCCGATTAGAAATTTATGTGCCTCGCCATCCTTTCCGGTCAGCGTAAGATATATTCCGGTGAATCAAATCCATAGTCCGAAAGGTCATCCGGATTCTTGATCTCTTTTACCGCCCGAATATCCGAAAATGCATCTTCCATATTTTGCATACTGCTCTCCGTCAGTGCGATCGTGGTGTCCGGCGCATACTCCCAGGTATCATCTTCTTTTACAAAGGACATTTCTTCCCCAGATGCTTCTTTATACTCGATCGACTCCAGCGAATCTGTCTCAAAAATATGCACTACTGCATTTTCTTTTTTCTTCTCTTCTGCCTCTGACTTAGATGTATTCCATTTTTCAGCCCGAAAAATGTAATGAGCAAAACAAGCAGTACGAGCAGAAGGATTCCTATTGTCCTTGTTTTTTTCTCCATCTTTTTTCCTCCTGCCTCTTACGCTTTCCGTCTTCTCATCCAGATCACAAATCCAAGGATCAGAATTGCAAGCGGAATAATAAAGATCACAAGGATGCTGAATGCACCTGCATGCATCGGTGTGTTGGTCTCAGTCGAAAGACTCTTCGCTTCAATCGCAACATTGTTTACATTATCAAAATTCTCTGTCACTGAATTTACAAACAAAGTCAGGTTATCCAGTGTCGTCAGCTGATCTGTGATATCCGAGCTGATCATAGATGCAGAAGCAAGCACCGTAAGTCTTGCTGTCTTTGTGTCTGTATCCGTTGCATCACTCTTATCGTCTTCATCCTCGCTGTCCGAATCTGAAGAATCCGCAGAAATCGCATTGGTAGAAACGGCTCCCAGGATATACTGTCCCTGTGTCTGGTCATTTTCTGTCACTGCATATCCACTGTCTGATGTCTGCATAAATGGAGTAACCGTCAGATTATCATTATCCGTATCTGTTTTCTCCATACCAGGTGAATTCAGCAGAAGTACCATTTGATTGCTGATGCCGCTTCCCAGGTCACCACTCAGAGAAAGCTGTGGGAAGATTGCATAATAATTTCCCTGGTAGCATCTCTGGGTATCTGCAATATAACCGCTGACTTTTTTCAGTCCATAATCCGACATAATTCCGTCCAGATTTGGTGTGTCTGAAGTCGTATCTCCAAGGATCAGATAAACCTTTCCGCCGTCACTCAGATATTTCTCAATAATTGTCTTTTCATCATCTGTAATATCCGATGTCGGTGCATAGAGGAACAACAGGTCACAGTCATCCGGGATTTCCGGACTCATACTCAGGTTGATTTCTTCCGTCTCCAGATTATTCTTGGTAAGCAGATCACTTACCGAACTTGAAAATGTCGATTCTCCGTGACCACTGGTTCGGTAAATCTTGCTTGTTTCCTCGCCGGTTACATAATTGATCGCACTGGTAAGCTGTCCTTCTCCGTCGAAAGAACTTTCACTGGCACTTCCGGTCGTATAATAAGAATAATAATCCGACTGGATAATATCTGAAAATGAAATCGTTGTAGACTTTCCGGTTGCATCACAGGACACAACGATTACATTCCCATCGGTATTATATTTCTGAAGAATGGACGGATGCAGTACGCTGTCCACCCATTCCACTTTTACTTTGCCGGAAAGCGCCGCATATTTTTCACAAAAGTTCTTGATCCTGGTATCCACAGAATCCTGTTCTGCGATCACTTTCAAATCTACTTTTTTATCCAGCTTCTTCAGCATTTTTGTGGACACGCTGCTGATATCGTACAGATTGTTGCTGCTGATATCAATATTTCTTACTTTTTCCGGAAGCTGTCCTGCCACCAGATTGATCACGATCGCGATTGCAATCACGATCACTGCAAGCCCTACGCTGTAAGTTCCGTTCCGGGAGGACTTGCTGCTGAACATTTTTTTGATTTTTTCCATGTCTTCTCCCTCCTAACTCCAACGTCTTTTCTGAATGGACTGCATGGTCAGGAAGATAAATACACCTGCCACACTCAGATACAGGATCAGCCCACTCACATCGAAAAGCTTGTTATACGCTACGTTATCAAATATATCTGCAAGATACAGCTTCTTCATGATGTTGACCAGAATATTTTCAAATAATGAAGATTTTACAAAGCTTACGATCACAACCGCAACAACTCCGATCGCTTCGATAATTCCTGCTATCATCCAGTTTCCCGTCATCCTGTAAATGATCAGTGCTACAATGGTAACGAGTACCACAATGCCGATCATGCCGCTTGTAGCTGATGTCGGAAAGAAATTGATCAGTCCTCCCCAGAGATAGATCAGAAGCAGAACGCCAAAGGTTGTTACTGCCGCAATGATCTGGCTTTCTGTGAGTGACGAAAGAAACATTCCGATTGCCAGATACACGCATCCGAGCAGGAAGAACATCAGGATCGACAGATAATCCACCTTCAGATACGCCGTTCCAAAGCTCTTAATGATAATTGGGAAAATGCAAAAAATCAGGCACGGTACCGCAAATACCGTCACCATCGCAAGGTATTTCCCCATCACGATATCAAATAATTTTACCGGTGCGGCAAGCAGAAGCTGGTCTGTCTTGTTCTTCCGTTCCTCCGCAAAGGAACGCATGGTGAGCATCGGGATAATGATGATCAACACGTAGTTGATATTCATCAGAACATATGAAAAATAGGGATATCCCGAATTTAAGTTGTACGCCATAAAATAGATTCCCGTGAAGATCACAAGGAAGGCGATCAGGACATAGCCTGTCATTGATTGAAAATAGGATTTTAATTCTCGTTTATAAATTGCTGTCATTTTCGAGATCCTCCTTTTCATCCTCACTTGTCGGAACGGCATTTTCTTCCGGCTCTTCATCCATCTCAGTCAGCTCGTTCTCTTCTGCCTCTTCCTGCGCATTTTTCTTGCGCCGCTTTACCATCCGCCTTCTTTTTGTCCGTCCTTCATCGCTTTTGCTTGCTGCAGGTGTGCTTCCCTGCGTCAGCTCCAGGAAGACATCCTCCAACGTCGTGCGGCTGTGATACAACATAAGTAACGGGCAGCCCTCCTGTGCAAATGCCATAAATACTGTTTCCCTGATATCCTTTCCATCCTTCGGGAACAGACTCACTTTTACCGTTCCTTCTTCTTTTCCGTGTTCCACGGATACCTTCTGCACATCACCGATTGTGCCGATGACTTTCCGTACCGTATCTTCATTTCCCTTTGCCAGGATTTCCACAGTCTGCTGATTCGTCAGAAGCTTTTCCAAATTCTCCGGTGTATCACTTGCCACCAGTTTCCCTTTAGAAATAATCATAATATAATCACAGACTTCCTGGATCTCTGCCAGAATGTGCGAGCTCAGGATCACGGTATGCTCTTTTGCCAGCTCGCGGATCAGTTCACGGATTTCAATGATCTGCTTCGGATCCAGTCCGACCGTCGGTTCATCCAGAATGATGATCTCCGGGAATCCAAGGATTGCCTGCGCAAGTCCGACTCTCTGCTTATAACCTTTGGACAGGTTCTTGATCAGCCGGTCCTGTACATCCATGATCTTCACCATCAGCATGACCTTCTCAATCTGCTCTTGCCGTTCCGGTTTTGGGATCTTCTTCAATTCCGCTACGAACCTCAGGTATTCATTCACCTTCATATCCGTGTAAAGCGGTGGCATCTCAGGCAGATAACCAATACATTTTTTTGCTGCCTCCGGTTCCTCCAGTATATTGTGCCCGTTGATCAGCACTTCACCTTCTGTGGCGCCAAGATAGCCGGTCATAATATTCATCGTTGTGGACTTTCCGGCACCGTTCGGTCCCAGAAATCCATAGATCTGCCCGGTATCTACAGTAAAATTCAAATGATCTACAGCCAGATGTGAGCCGTATTTCTTTACAAGATTTTTTACCTCAATCAATGTTGTTCCTCCTGACTACAAAATTTCATGCTTTTCAATTATACGGATGATTTGTGAAACTTCTTGGGGCAATCTGTGTTCATTCTGTGTTTTTTCTGTAAAACGGTGAACTGCAAAAGTGTACCACCTGCCCGATAATAATAGAAATACCGATATCTGGAATCAGCTTTTCCACATATCGGTATTTTATATTTTTAAAATCATTTTTTACCCGAAAAAGACTTTTTTTATATACTGGGCAGATTTCACTTAACTTGCGATTATCCACACCAGTCAGGCAAGGAATTCTTCCAGAATTTCCCGGATTCTTGCCTCTTTTGTCGGCTCCAGCTTTTCGCCGGTATCTTCCTGCTTAAATCTGGAACCGGCTGTATCTTCCATCCGTACTCCCGGCTGCTGCGTCCGCATTTCATCAGCCTGATTTGCATTCGCCTGTCCCACTTTTGCTACTGTCTGCACGGTCTGCTGCATTTGTCCATCTTCTGTATACCGTTTTTCGTTCACAGAAACCGCATTTACCGTAGCTGCGCTTGCTGGCACGGTTTCTTCTGAAAATGGTCTTTGCACCTGACCAGAATGCGCCGCTTCATTTTCCTCTGCATCCATTTTCTCCGGAATCTCATCCGCTCTCTGAACCGTAACCTGGATTTCTTTCTGATTGGTCTTCTCATAGCGATGAGCATATGTATTTTCCAGGAAATCTACCATATAGGTTTTCGCTGCCTCCAGCTGATAGGCATCATCCGCAAGCATCCGGAGTAGAAAGAGCGCCAAAGCTCCCATACCGCCCAAAATACCATATCTGTAAAGTCCCTGTTCCCTCTCCCCCGCTGCATAGGCAAGCGCTGTTCCTGTGGCTCCAAAGATAAGGCAGAGCCAGATGCTCCCCTTCGCCCACTGCCTCCAGGTATGCAGCCTCACGCCAAGCACCCGGTATTCATACAAATATTTCTCTACAAATGCACCAACATTCTGTACTTTATCACTCACCATACACCCATGCTCAAATTTCGCCCTTACAAGCCGCATCAGCGGATGATTGCTTTTACTCATGTTACTTGCTGCTCTTACCAGCTTTTTCAGTGAAATCCCGGTAATCAGTCTTGCAATCGCGCCGATCCCGATCATCACTCCCGTCAGAAAAAATACCGTTTCTCTCACCACGAACATTTCCAACATAAAAAGAATCCTCCTTCTTAGATTTACCGTCATTATACCGTAAACCTCCGAATTTGGATTCCCTAATCGTTCGCCACAATCCGACATCCTGTCTGGAAAATGACGCTGCTTTTCTGTTTTACTTTGCTGCCTTACGCATTACATTCTTTCTACAAGACCTTTGACAAGCCCTACATAATGGGTGATTGCCATCTTCACAAACTCCGGATAATCCATCGTTGCACTGTTGTCAGCTTTGTCCGAAATTGCACGAATAATGACATACGAAACTTTATTCAGATATGCGGTTTGCGCCATTGCTGCGCCTTCCATCTCCGCACACTTTCCATCAAATGTCTTTACCAGATATTCCTTCTTTTCCTTGCCGGAAATAAACTGATCTCCACTGAGCACTCTTCCGGTAAATGTCTGAATGTCCGGATTCACTTCTTTGTTTACTTCCACTGCCAACTTCACAAGCTTCTCATCTGCCGGGAAAGAAAAGGTATCCATTCTCGGAATCTGTCCTACCGGATCGCCAAGCATACTTACATCCATGTCGTGCTGAACTGCATCTGTAGAAATCACGATATCCCCGATGTTGATATCTGCATCCAGAGAACCTGCCACACCTGTATTGATCAGCGTATCCACACCAAAACAGTCAATCAGAATCTGTGCGCAGATTCCCATGTTGACTTTTCCGATACCACTTCTTACAACTACAACTTCCTTGCCACTCATAATACCTTTGACAAAAGTCATTCCGGCACGTTCCATCGTATCCTGAACTTCCATCGATTCTTTTAAGATTGCCACCTCTTCATCCATTGCTCCGATAATTCCTATCATTTGAAAATCCTCCGTTTTTCCTACATATTGTTTTTATCTATATCTATAGATTTCCCTTCAAAATTACAATAGCTATTATATCAGATTTCTTATAATATGCACTAGCATTTTCTTATAAGGCTGTGTTATAATCATTGAAGCAATTTTATAAGGCACAATAATAGTATAAATATAAAGGAGGACTATACTCATGGAATTTACACCACACGGCGTCTGTTCTAAGAATATTCACTTAGAAGTAGATGAAGCTGGACGTATTCATAATGTTGAGTTCACAGGCGGATGTAACGGTAACTTACAGGGCATCGGGCGTCTCGTTGAAGGAATGGATATTCACGAAGCAATTTCACGTATCGAAGGTATCAAATGCGGATACAAAGCAACATCTTGCCCGGATCAGCTTTCACTTGCTTTAAAAGAATATTTAAGCAATAACCAGTAATCAAATAATTTTTTCGCAATTTTGTGTCAAAACAAGCAGGTCAGGAATTATCCCGACCTGCTTGTTTTGGTCTAATTCAGTTTAACATTAGTTAGGCTTCTTGCTTGCTCTGATATTCCATACTCACATACTTCGCGACCGGGTTGTATTATTTGGTCATATGCTTTCTGTCCAATCAGAAAATACGTTTATTAGTTGTGGCCTTTACAGTCCTGTTCGCCCTCTTGTCAGTCTGCAAGACCGGAGATGTTGAACTTTATCAACCTGCAATTCAGACAGGTGTTAAAAGGAATCTTCCCATCTCCCTCCCTCATATTGTTCCCTTGTCCTTACTTTCGCTAACTGCCGCACCGGTTGATAGTCGTATGAATATTTTATAAAAAAATATTTTTGGTTTGGTGGTGCGGGGTGAGTTAGGGTGGGTAAGGGGTTGGGATGTTTGGTTTGTGATTTTTAGATGTAAATGCCGTTGGTGAACGAATCGCTTACATCTGAATTTGCGTAATGAGTACAACATACTCGATAATAATAGCCAGTTGGTACAGATAATGTCTTACTTGAACTCACATAAACAGAATTATAGTTTGTTTCCATCCATGAAGTGTAATAAGCCCATTTACCATTCAGCAGTCGTTCCACAGTTACATTCACTGTAATCTTAGATACCGTTTTTTGTCCAACAGTATTTCCACCCGCACCAATCTTTCCAGTCCCAGCTCTCACAATATTAGAAGATCCACTCTTCAAATAAATGCCTCTGCTCATTGAACCAACTGTCATTTCTGACGAATCATCATTTGTTAGATATGATCCATCCACACATTCCTGACCATCTGCTGCCTGAACATTTTGCTGTGTGCTGATAAACAATGTACAAACCATAACCATTGTCAAAACCAGCGACAAAATTTTACTTTTTTTCACCTTTCGCCTCCTCTCTACACTATATTAACAATCGAGCACAAAAAATCTCACGCCATTTCTAGAAAAAATATAAATTTTTTAAAAATTCTTTAAATTCTTCTTCACTCATAGTAGTATTCATTGTGTAAAATACTCCTTCATATGTAAACCGTGCTACATATTCTTCCTTCCCATCATCTAACTCATATTGAATAATATCAATCGTATTACCATCAACTACTATTTGTTCTTTTTTTTACTTTTTCATCTTCTACATCATAAGCATAAAGATTTTATTTTCACTCTGAATTTCCATTTGATATTGAATAAGTGTTTCTTTATTTTCATAAATTAAACAAACCCTTTTCAATACTTCATCTATATCACTTTGTATCAATACCATATCATCCGGTTTTTTCAAAATTCGAACAATATCCACTCCAAATTTATTTTTAATCTCTTCATATACTTTTGCTTCATCATATTCATCAATCTTATTCTTATCCCCATCCTCTCTCTCCGTATCTACCTGTGTCATCTTCCTATCTCCAATAGTCTGCGTCCACAGCTTGCCAAAGAACGGCGTCCCACCAATACTCACCATACTCCACATCATAGCAAGCACAGCCACGATCGCCACGATTCCATATGCCTTCCAGTGCCGTTTTCTCTTCTTAACTTTCTTCTTCCCGGCTTCCTTCCCGGTCTCTCCGTTCGTACCGTCGTCACTTGCTTTATTATCTGTTTCATGCTTCACATGCTCAATTGGCACAACATTATCTATATAACTGTCACTCTCCACATCTTTCTTAAGATGATCTTTCGTATTCTCCCCGCCGCGAAGTGCCTGAACCTCTCGTCCGAGACGGATTGCCTCCTTGTCGGCATCTGACAGTTTTTCATATGCTTTCTGCTGTTCTTCATATTCTTGGATTTTACTCCACATCTTTTCATCCAGGTCTTCCGGAAAGGAAATGTCCTGCAGTGATTCGTCCGAGTCCACTTCTTCCATGATTTCCCCGGCTTCTTTTTCCAGTTCAGCTTTTAAAAGCTTATCCAGATTATCTTCATGTTTTTCCATTTTAAACCTCATTCTTTTGGATTTCTTTTCCCTTTAACTTGACCTTTTTCCTTCACCTGTTTAATATTATGATATCAGGCAGTCTCTCTGCCTGTATCAACTGCGAATCTTAATTCGCACCATCAATGGGAGGATTTTTATTATGAAACGCATCATTCTGACCGGCGGAGGTACTGCCGGACATGTTACACCTAATATTGCACTGCTTCCCCGTCTTCGGGAACTGCAGTATGACATACATTACATCGGTTCTTACAACGGTATGGAAAAGCAGCTGGTTGAACAGCAGGGAATTCCATATCATGGTATCTCTTCCGGTAAGCTCCGCCGGTATTTCAGCCTTCAGAACTTTACGGATCCGTTCCGCGTCCTGAAAGGCTTCAGTGAAGCCAACCGCCTGATCAAGCAGTTAAAACCGGATGTAATTTTTTCAAAAGGTGGATTTGTAAGTGTTCCTGTTGTGATTGCCGGAAAGAAGAACCATGTTCCTGTTATCATTCACGAATCGGATATGACTCCGGGACTGGCTAATAAGCTTTCCATTCCTTCAGCTGCAAAAGTATGCTGTAACTTTCCGGAAACTTTAAGTTCTCTTCCTCAGGATAAAGCTGTCCTTACCGGATCCCCTATCCGTCAGGAGCTTTTCACCGGAGATAAAGAAAAAGCCTGCGCTTTCTGTGGTTTCAAGGAAGTAAAACCAGTTATCCTGATCGTCGGAGGAAGTCTTGGCGCAGTCGCAGTCAATAATGCAGTACGCAAGATTCTTCCTGAACTGTTAAAAGATTTCCAAGTTGTTCATCTCTGTGGTAAAGGCAAGCTCGATGAAAAGCTCACCGGTCTGAACGGCTATGTTCAATTTGAATATATTCAGGATGAACTGAAAGATCTCTTCGCCCTTGCCGATGTTGTAATCTCAAGAGCAGGTGCAAATGCAATCTGCGAATTGCTTGCTCTTCGCAAACCAAATCTTCTGATTCCACTTTCAGCTAACGCAAGCCGTGGTGACCAGATTCTGAATGCCCGTTCTTTTGAACGTCAGGGATTCAGTATGGTTATGGAAGAAGAAGAGCTTACAAATGAAAAGCTTCTCGCAGCTGTCCACAAGCTTTATGATTCCCGTGAAGACTTCATAAATGCAATGAATCAGTCTTCTCAGCAGGATCCGATCAAGACAATTATCGGTCTGATCGAAGATGCTGCTTCCAAATAATTTTTTAACAACAGTTATTTACATTGTTCAAAAACAGGTGCCGGAACGACACCTGTTTTCTTTACATATCCATCGGTGCTATTTTGTGTAATCATCAGAATTGTAATGTATCTTTACCCATTTTCTTGCTCTGTACAGTACACCCGTCAGTGCTTGGATACTGATCCCCATAGATTCAGCCACATCTTTTTGTTTTCTCTCCAGACAGTAAACCATGGTAATTGCTTCGTACCAGTTTTCATTTTCTTCGTACAATGCATCCAGAATCGTCCATCCATAACCCACTTTTTCTTTTTGTAAAATTTTGTGGAATACATGCTCCTCTGCACTTTCCGCATATTCCTTCGAGTACAGATCCGAAAACAGCTCAATATCTGCCTTCGGACATTCTCTTGCCCGCTTCTTCATATAATTGATAGCTGTATTTTTCGTTGTTGTTACCAGCCATGCTGCCATGTATTCTTCATCCACTGTATCAAAGTGTGTATATAGTTTTAGAAAAACCTCCTGGAATATCTCTTCCGCTGACTCTTTGTGACTGCCAGAATAATCCATTGCTATCCGATAAACGTTGAACTTATTTTTATAGTACACGTTCTCGAATTCCTTTTTATTCTTATTCTGAAAACTCACTCCAGTACCTCACTATTTTATTTTTCTTTCAGTTTTTCCAGGATTTCATCCCGATCTTCATCTGTAAGTTTACCCGGTTTCCAGCCGAATCCGCTCTTGTCATTTTTATATCTCGGAATCAGATGCATATGGAAATGGAATACGGTCTGACCGGCCACTTCCCCGTTATTCTGTACGATATTATATCCGTCACATCCAAGTACATCTTTTAATCTTGTTGTGATCTTCTTTGCAAGCTTAAATGCTTTTCCTGCCAGTTCTTCATCAATAGAATAAATATCTGCCGCATGTTCTTTTGGCAGGATCAGTGCATGTCCCTTTGTCGCCGGTCCAAGATCCAGAATTACTCTGAAATCATCATCCTCATATATGGTTGCAGATGGAATTTCTCCATTTGCGATTTTACAAAAAATACAGTTCTCATCCCTCATGTTTTTTCCTTCTTTCTACATTTTCTTCGATTAATCTCGAATTTGTTTACGAACCAGACTTTCAATGATAAACTACAACTACTTTATATCATGGAAGGATGGTCGTTACCATGCCATTTACTGCAAATGATTATGAAAAGTTACATCAGCTTATGAATTCCAGTCCGGAAATTCGTGAATTACTTCAGAAACTCCTGGATTCACAGCAATATACAATCAGCAAGATCAGTCATGAAGTTCGCAATCCACTGACGCTGATCTACAGTACCTTTCAGCTCATAGAGTCCAGTCACCCTGAAACCAGAGATTTCAGCCACTGGTCAGAGCTTCGCGAAGACATCGAATACACAATCTCTCTGCTGCAGGAGCTGTCTGCCTATAATAACAGTGAACATCTGCATCTGAGCACGTTTTCTGCACAGGACTTTTTGGGACAGATCTGCCTGTCCTTTGCCGCCTCCTGCGTAGATACCGACATTGGATTCTCTTCTCTGATAGCCCCTGATCTTCCATCTCTGACGGCCGACAGATTAAAGCTGCAAGAAGCGATTCTCAACCTTTTAAGAAACGCCCGTGAAGCCATTTCGTCTGCCGGTTCAATCCGTCTGGAAGCAGTCCTCAAAGATCAAATGCTTCAGATTACCATATCTGATACCGGATGTGGAATCTCACCGGAATATCTCGACACGATTTTTGATCCTTTTGTCACTTACAAACCAGACGGCACCGGTCTTGGTCTTGCCATTGTCAACCGGACAATCACAGCTCACACCGGAACAGTAACGGTTACTTCCTCCTGTGGAAAAGGCACTTCTTTTTTGCTTTTGTTACCAATTACATAATCATTTTTATTATAAAAAACACGTAATTGTTTTACAAGTACTTCTTTCCATAAACTGGAAAATGTAGTAAAAAGAAAAACATGTCCTATCTTACTTATTCCTCTAAATCATCCGCCATTATCTCATCCCATTGGGATTCCCGTTTTTTTCTACGTTTCTGAAGGCGCTGATTCAGAAATCCCCAGACACTCTGCCTGTCCTTTACAACCTGCCCTTTCATTTCCTGTTCTGCAATCCAGTCATCCAGGATCAGTTCCTCCTGCAAATCATATCCTGCTTTTTTCTCCGGCTGTATACTCTCCATTTCATTCTCCTTTTTCTCCAGTATCCGCTCCAGCGCATACTCAATATTATAATTTTCTTCCATTGAAGCCTTATGTAATTCATATGCCAGATAGACTGCCTCTTTCTGTTCATAATCTGTCTCCCTGACAAAATACTCTGTAAGCTCATGAAACTTTTCCAGAATATTACCTTCCAGTCCCGGACAATAACAAAAGTAATAGATTTCATCCGATACATAAATATGTCCCGGATCCAGGCTCAGACAGTTCACGTTCAACAGATAATTCTTCACTGCATAAAGCACCTGGATAAACTGTCTCATAAATTTTTCCAGATCTGCAAATTTCCAGTGCTCTTTTTCTCTCTTTGCCTTCACGGATATCTTCCCACTGATCTCGTAGCGGTACTGGCTTTTATCATCTTTTCCCTGCCCTCTTACCGACAAGAGTCCGGGAATCGCATTTTCCATCAGCATCCGCATCTGATAATCTTCTTTATATAGCTCATCTGTTTCCAGAATCATCCAGGCATGATGTAAATCTCTTTCGTACTCTTCTCTCATCCTCCTGGTTCCTTTCTACAATCTCCTGCAATACTTTTTTTCCTGCGTATTTTTTTCTCTGGCACGGTCAGTGCCGCACTGCGTTTAACAGATACGCGCATTTTTCTCTTTTGCGCTCCTGCTGTCACTTTCAAATTCATCTTTTACTACCGCAGTTTCCACCGATACTTGTATCAAAAATATCAGTTTGTTTCAATTCTTTCTAAAATACTGTCTCC
>ENA-OQAZ01000045-OQAZ01000045.1-human-gut-metagenome-genome-assembly--contig:-NODE-45-length-54011-cov-4.289863_pt1 | contig 54011 bp, 50 predicted proteins | sample MGYA00242737_ERZ504531 | MGnify/ENA primary metagenome ERZ504531 (study PRJEB26092, sample SAMD00036244) | human gut metagenome | host: Homo sapiens | study: EMG produced TPA metagenomics assembly of... | reverse complement strand
AATTGCATGCCCGGATTCGTGGTATGCCGTAATCTTCTTTTCTTTTTTCAGAAATTCCCACTGTATATCTCTGCAATTTTCTTAAAATCTTTCTCTGCTCTTCTATCTCGAGATAATCCTGCGATAATTTATCCAATAATTCTCTCTCTTCATCATTATATGGAACTACAACACTAACTTTATAATCATTAGAAATAACTTCAAACGCCTCTCCTGCGGTCAAAAAAGCCTGCGGTAATTTTGTCTTTACTTTTTCTCCATTTCTTCTGATATATTGTAATTGTCCTACTTTATTTTCTCCCAATAACTCTATAATCGTGGTTGTTTGTTTATCTATCAAAAATTTCGTTTCATTTGTTCTAAGTTGGGAATAGTAATTTAAATAATATGCTTTTATTGCCTCTTCTGAATCCAATGTATCTCTGAATTTTAAAGAATTATTTTTATAATCTTCCAATACTTTTTGTAATGCTGCCTGCGCATTTCTAATTTCCTGCAAATGACTTAATTTCTCTGCTTTTTCGGACATCTGTACAATGAAAACAGTTCCCATTCTTCCTAATTCCTTATGTCTATTGCATCGTCCTGCTGCCTGAATTATATTATCCAAACCTGCTTTAGACCTCACAACACACCCGAATGAAAAATTCACTCCTGCTTCAACAACCTGTGTACTTACACATATAATCTTTTTCGATTGTTCATTCAAAATTTGTTTTATAGATTTTAATGTATCTAATTTATGTTGTGGACACATATTATTACTCAAATGAAAAAGTTCATATTCTTGTGGACATATCGCTTTTAATTGTTGAAATGTATTCATTGCACAAGCCGTAGTATTCAAAATAACCAATGTACTTTGATATTGTTCTGTTTTTTCCTTCACAAATTCACTTAAATCTTCTATCTCCATACCGCCAGGATATAATTCTGTTGCATCTTTAATATCTGTCCTTTTAAAAGCATTTGCATACTTTTCCGGTCTTCCCGCCATTTCTATACTTTCACAAATGTTATTCTCTTTTATTGGTGCCAATGTTGGCTGCGTTGCTGAACACAACACAACTGTCGTACCACAAAATTGAGTGAGAAAATTCACAGCTAAATTGAAAAGTTCCATACATTTTACAGGAATTGCCTGCACCTCATCAAATATGATAATACTGTTACATAATGTGTGCATTCTACGGATACAGCTTTTCTGAGCTGAAAACAATGTATTCAATATCTGTACTGCCGTAGTCACTATAATCGGTGAATCCCAAGTTTCAGTAAGTTTACGATACCGTTCTTCTTCTCCTTCTTCGCAAACCACATTACAATGATGCTCTAACACAACATCCGCTTTGCCTATTGCTTTTCGAATCTCCTCGGCATTCTGAATCAATATAGAATTGAATGGTGCTATATAAATAATGTGTTGTTTTTTCATCTTTTTCGCATGATACAGAGCAAAGCGCAAACTGCTAAGTGTTTTTCCTGCTCCTGTCGGTACAGTAAGTCGATAAAGATTTTCTTCTTTGTCTGCAGCTTGTCTACACAAATCCGAAATTTCTTGACGAAAAGTATTTAATACATTTCCATTCGACGGATTATTTTGAATTTCCTTTGACATATATTGTTCAAATTTTTCTATACATTCATTCCAAATCTTCTGGGTCTCTTCCAATGAAATTCTTTTTGATAACGGAACATCTTGAAAAAAGCAAGCCGTATCCGTCCAGTCACCATCAATGAGTAAAGATAAAACCAATCTCAGATACATTCCCATAAAGAAATATCTATTTCCACATTTTCGTTTTGATATTTCCGATTCTTTATGAAAAATATTGATTTTTCCTTCCATGTTCTTATATGTTTGAATCGCTTTTTCACAATATTCTTCCAATATCTCTTTATCATAAATCTGAAAGAATTCTTTCTTTATCCAGTCATAATCTATTTGTTTTTCATCCCGTTGTTGCTGTAAACTTTGTCCATTATCTAGATTGATGCAATCTCCCATTCCGTGATGAAAATATATAACCGTACTGATAAATTCTGAAACACTTTTTTCCTTCAGTAACTCCCTGATTAATCTTCCGCCAGCAGTAGAATGATCTAAACCATGTTTATGAGCATCATCCCCATATTGTAGAATCTTCTCAAAATCTTTTTGATTTTCTCTTCCCAGCTTTCCTACATCATGAAACATTCCTATCAAAGTAACCAGTATCTTTAATTCTGAAGGAGAACACGTCTCCGCTGCATAGTTCGCAACATTTTCCGAATGTTCTTTCATCGTCTGATATCTACCTGATTCATAGTCTACATGCGCCAAATCTCTTTTTATTTCGATTTTATTTTCCATCTAGCCCTCTTGTGTTATCTATGTATATTTTTCTTTATTCAGTTTTCTATTTTATATATTTTTACTATATTTTATCAAATTAAAGAATGCCATACAAGGCAGAATCCAAGAAAGCATTCGCTTTATAAAATATCAAAGGATTCTGCCTTACCTATGTTTTATTTTCCGGATTCGTTTCACTGGAATATAAATTTCTGTTTTGTATTATATGAGCAATGCCAGTTCTACTGTTGCCGCGGGCATATGTAAGGCAAGAGCGTTCCGAATACACTTTGTTCAGTATGTTAATAAGAGCAAGAACAGGCACCACATACGGTAACTGTTCTTGCTCTTATGTTACATACTTTCAAAGGGATAAGGTAAAGCGGGCCGGTGCCCGTGATAATAGTAGAACTGACATTGCGACCATTTAAAATATAGATCCCAGTTGAAAGAATCCTAATTCAACAAATCTTACTGCACCTTCGCAATATCGATCAGTGACAGTTTCTTAATATCTGTATTCTCAAGACTTGTGATCAATGCATACGCTGTGTCAATTGCAGTCAGTACATTCACACCTGTCTCGATTGCATTTCTACGGATTATAAATCCATCTCTCGAATGTTCTGCCCCCTGTGCCGGGATATCGATAACAAGATCGATCTTATGTCCGAGGATCAGTCAAGAAGGTTCGGTGATTCCTGCTCGATCTTACGAACTGGAGTAGCCTTTACTCCCGCCTCATTCAGCGCACGTGCTGTTCCGCTTGTAGCAAAGATATGGTATCCAATCTTTTCAAATCTTCTTCCGATCTCTACTGCATCTGCATGGTCTTCGTCACGGACTGTCATGATCATGTTTTTATGCTTCGGAAGCTTGATTCCAGCTCCGATAAATGCTTTGTAAAGTGCTTCATCAAATGTCTTTGCAATTCCAAGACACTCTCCTGTAGACTTCATCTCAGGTCCAAGGCTGATATCAGCTCCGCGGATCTTCTCAAAGGAGAATACCGGCATCTTAACCGCTACATAATCAGCTTCCGGCTGAAGTCCCGGTGCGTATCCAAGATCCTTGATCTTCTTTCCTGTGATAACCTGTGTTGCCAAAGGAACAATCGGGATACCTGTCACCTTACTGATATATGGTACTGTACGGCTGGAACGTGGGTTTACCTCGATAACATATACATCGTCTTCGCCGCACACGATAAACTGGATGTTAATCATACCGATAACATGAAGTGATTTTGCAAGTCTTCTTGTGTACTCAGCAATCTTTGCTTTCGCTCCTTCTGTCAGGCTCTGTGCCGGATATACGGAAATACTGTCTCCGGAGTGGATTCCTGCACGCTCGATATGTTCCATGATACCCGGGATCAGGATATCAGTTCCGTCGCATACTGCATCGACCTCAATCTCTTTTCCCTGAAGGTATTTATCTACAAGGATTGGGTGATCCTGTGCGATTCTGTTAATGATTCCGATGAATTCATCAATATCATTGTCGTTGATCGCAATCTGCATTCCCTGTCCACCCAGAACGTAGGAAGGACGAACCAATACAGGATATCCAAGTCTGTTGGCAACTTCTTTCGCTTCTTCTGCTGTGAATACTGTTCCACCTGTCGGACGCGGGATCTCGCACTCTTCAAGAATCTCATCAAAGAGCTCACGGTCTTCGGCTTTATCTACATTTTCTGCAGATGTTCCAAGGATTGGTACTCCCATCTTCATAAGTGCTTCTGTCAGCTTGATTGCTGTCTGTCCACCAAACTGTACAACTGCTCCGTCTGGTTTCTCAATATCAACGATACTCTCTACATCTTCCGGTGTCAGTGGCTCAAAATACAGCTTATCAGCGATGTCAAAGTCTGTACTTACTGTCTCCGGGTTATTATTTACGATGATTGTCTCATATCCGTCTTTTGCAAATGCCCATGTACAATGTACAGAACAGAAGTCGAACTCGATACCCTGACCGATACGGATCGGACCGGATCCAAGAACAAGTACTTTCTTCTTATCTTTTGTCTGTTCAACTTCATTCTCGCTTCCATATACAGAGTAGTAGTATGGTGTCTCTGCGGCAAACTCTGCTGCACAAGTATCTACGATCTTATATGCTGCAACGATACCGTTTGCATGACGCATATCGTGAATTTCCTGCTCTGTCTTACCTGTCAGCTGTGCGATTACATTATCCGGGAACTCGATACGTTTTGCTTCTGCAAGAAGCTCCGGTGTAAGTTCCTGTGTCTTCAGAGCTGTCTCCATCTCTGTGATGATCGCAAATTTATCAATAAACCACTCATCAACTTTTGTAATCTCGTGGATCAGATCGTAAGAGATTCCTCTTCTGCATGCTTCTGCGATTCTCCACATACGCATGTCATCTACTTTCTTCAGCTGATCGATCAGTTCATCATCTGTCAGATCTGTGAAGTCATAAGACATCAGGCTGTCTACATGCTGCTCCAGAGAACGGATTGCTTTCATAAGAGCTCCCTCGAAGTTATTACAGATACTCATAACCTCTCCGGTTGCTTTCATCTGTGTTGTCAGTGTTCTCTTCGCACTGATAAATTTATCAAATGGAAGTCTCGGGATCTTAACTACTACATAGTCAAGCATTGGCTCAAAACTTGCATAGGTCTTCTGTGTGATTGCATTCTTAATCTCATCCAGATTGTATCCAAGTGCGATCTTCGCTGCAACCTTCGCGATCGGATATCCTGTTGCTTTGGAAGCAAGTGCAGAAGAACGGCTTACACGAGGGTTTACCTCGATTACACAATACTCGAATGTCTCCGGGTGTAATGCATACTGTACGTTACATCCACCTGTGATGTTCAGCTCGCTGATAATATTCAGTGCAGATGTACGAAGCATCTGATATTCCTTGTCGCCCAGTGTCTGAGAAGGTGCGACTACGATACTGTCTCCAGTATGAACTCCAACCGGGTCAATATTTTCCATATTACATACTGTAATACAGTTTCCTGCTCCGTCACGCATTACCTCGTACTCGATCTCTTTCCATCCTGCGATACAACGTTCAACAAGAACCTGACCAACACGGGAAAGACGAAGACCATTCTCAAGGATCTCTACTAACTGCTGAGAATCATGCGCGATACCACCACCGCTTCCTCCCAGTGTATAAGCAGGACGAAGAACAACCGGGTAGCCGATCTTATTTGCAAATGCAAGTCCGTCTTCTACATTTTCTACAACAAGAGAAGCTGCAACCGGCTCACCGATCTTCTCCATTGTTGCCTTGAATTCCAAACGGTCCTCTGCCTTCTTGATTGTCTCAGATGTTGTTCCGATCAGGCGTACATTATTCTCTTTTAAGAATCCAGCCTCTTCGAGTTCCATTGCAAGGTTCAGTCCAGCCTGTCCTCCAAGTGTTGGAAGTACACTGTCTGGTTTCTCCTTTTTGATCAGCTGCTCAACAACCTCAATTGTCAGTGGCTCGATATAACACGATCTGCGATATCTTTATCTGTCATGATTGTTGCAGGGTTTGAGTTGAGAAGTACAACCTCAATCCCTTCTTCTTTCAGTGAACGGCAGGCCTGAGTTCCAGCATAATCGAACTCCGCAGCCTGTCCGATGACGATCGGACCAGAACCGATAACTAATACTTTTTTGATACTATTATCTCTTGGCATTATTTCTCTCCTCCCATCATCTCAAGAAAACGATCGAACAGGTATCCTGAATCCTGTGGTCCCGGGCATGCTTCCGGATGGAACTGAACTGTAAAAATGTTCTTTCCAACATATGCAAGTCCTTCGTTTGTTCCGTCATTTACATTCTTAAATGCAGGAACTGCAACGTTTGGATCAATCTTGTCTTCATCAACAACATAGCCGTGATTCTGTGAAGAAATGTAGACTCTGCCTGTCTGAAGATCTTTCACCGGATGATTTCCACCACGGTGTCCGTATTTTAACTTGTAAGTTGTACCACCTGTTGCAAGTGCCATCAACTGATGTCCAAGGCAAATGGCAAATATTGGGATATCTGTTTCATAAAGCTTTTTGATTTCTTTGATAATTGATGTACATTCTGCCGGATCTCCAGGTCCATTGGAAAGCATAATGCCATCTGGATTAGATGCGATGATCTCATCCGCTGTTGTATCGGCCGGATAAACGGTCACTTCGCAGCCGCGATCATTTAAAGATTTTGCGATGTTTTTCTTAGCTCCGAGATCAAGAAGTGCAACCTTCTTGCCTGTTCCTTCTAAAACGTATTTCTCCGCACATGTAACTTTGGAGACAACACCTTCTACCTTATAATTCTTCAACTTAGAGATTACTTCATCAAGATCGTAATTCTCGTTTGTTGTGATCATACCATTCATGGTACCTTTTTCTCTTAAAATCTTTGTAAGAGCACGAGTATCAACTCCCGCAATACCCGGAATATCATATTTCTTGAGGAAATCCTGAATTGTACCTTCACATCTGAAGTTACTTGGCATTCTGGATAACTCCCTCACAATATATCCATCTGGCCACGCCTTTAATGACTCCATATCCGGTGTAATTCCATAATTACCAATCAGCGGATATGTCATAACCACTGCCTGTCCCGCATAAGAAGTCCGTCAGTACCTCAAGATATCCTGTCATTGAAGTATTAAACACGATCTCACTGATCATATCTCTCGTCGAACCAATGCTTGTTCCTGTAAACACAGTACCGTCTTCCAAAATAAGAAACGCTTTCATCTGTTCACCCTTTCCCTTCGTAAAAATATTTTTTCTCAAAAGGAAGGCGCTCATGGAGTCTTTATCCCAGAGCGCCCTCTTTCTCAAATTGTAAAGATTATACTACAGCATGAGAGACATTTCAACATCATTTTTGATGAATAACTTAGTACTTTTATTAATATATATTGGTATTTTTTACTTATAAATGGTATTTTATGCATTTTTATGAATACCAGAAGATCATTATGATCCGCTTTCTGTCATCCACGGCATACGTATATTTCACTTCTTCCAATTGTCTAAAGTCAACAAGAAACTGCGCCGCCTGTGGAATCAAATTATCTATAATTTTCTCTTTTGCAACTTCATAAACAGCATTTTCCGAAAAGCGGATAGCAAACATTTCCTGTTCCTGTTCTATCCCTGCTTTCATTTTTTCATAGATTTCATTCTCATCAAATGTTTCATAGTACAGACCGTTGATTCGATAATATTCCAGATCATTGGAATCGCACACCGGATACGGCACAAAATCATCCTGCTGATGATCTGTAAAAATTTCTTCATCTGTACAACATAGATACTCATAATTCACAAGATCATGAGGCAGCGTTTCTCCCGTCTCATTCTCCTGAAAGATCGGATCTCCGAAAGTCACATCCATCTGATAATACTTATCATTACATTTCACTATATTCCATGCATGTGCCCCCTGCTCTTTTACTGTTCCCACAACGTAAATACATTCTATTCCCATCTGTTTCAACAGATATTGCGCTGCCCTGGAATATCCTGCGCAGACGGATTTTTTCCCAACCAAAGAACTATAAATATTCTGATTATCCAATGCGTTTTGATCATAATCCACAGTATCTACAAGATATTTGAAAATGTACTTGATCTTCTCATACGCTGTCTCACATCCCTGTGCACCTGCAAGTGCCTCTTGTGCCGCATTTTCAATCTGCTCCCGTCTGGATTCTCTCTGATCTGGTGTGCAGATATAAGACGGATGAAACTCTGTGTAGTCTTTGTATACCGTCATTTTTGAGCTGCCGTCACACCAGAACAATTCCGGCCGGTCATACATCAGATATTCGTATATCTTTCCTGCCTCGTCATTCTCGCCTGCATGAAGAAGAATGGTCTCTTCCATGGAACGAACCCCCTGCAGGATCTCACGATAAACCTGTTTTTCCTGCTCCGACAGCTGCTGATAATAAAAACCATCTGCAACATCTTCTTCTGATACATTTAACTCCGGAAATTCTATTTTCTGACCAGAATCAGACAAAAGGACATTTCCAGACTCACGGAATAATCCTGGTACTACTTTTGTCATCTTTAATACACCTGCCACTCCGATGATCACAAGAAGAAGCACAAGAAACACGAATCCTTTTCTTGTTGTTTTTCTATTTCTTCGTCGTTTTTTCCTTCGTCTTCTGTCTCTTTCCATTAATTTCACTGTCTCCTGTCTGAACTGTTCCTGTACTTTATGAAAGCTCTGCTATTCTTGACACGCCAACATAAATTTCCGATATCTTATACCATGTTTTATAATCTATCTCTCCTGTTACCGGAAGACCGAATATAGATTGAAATTTCCGGACAGCCGCTTCTGTTTCAGGTCCATAGATTCCATCTTCCGTCAATTTGGGGATTTCCGGATATGCACCTGCAATCACATTCAGTTCTTCCTGTATCTGACGCACTTTGGGGCCTTGTGAACCTTGTTCCAGTGTATATCCCGGCCAGGAGGACGGAATACCTGAGATTGCTTCTGCCGTATTGATATACATATCGTCACCATAATAATACCTTAGAATTTCAATCGGAGAAAATCCCTGTTCTCCCAGACTTTTCGACCCCCACTGTGTCAACCAGTTTGGACAACTCACTCTGCGACCATCACAATACTGTGTCAGGATTGGCTGGCGCACATTCGGCCGTGACAGATAGTCTGCAAACAGTTCATCCACAATCACTGAAATAGGCTCAAATATATTGCGCTCCGGGATCCATTTATGGTCAAATGCCGTTGATGATGTAATTGTAAAATCAAACCCTTTATTTCGATACCATTCCGTATAAACCTGTTTAAAGTGAATGACATAATTGCCAGCACATTTGCCCTTATGGTGTCTGCCGGCCAGGTTGCATAGATTTCACTTGATGCGACATTTTTTATATAATCTTTGTACTTCACATAATAATTCTGTGCTGTAGAATCCCGCGGAGATCCATCATGTACGATAATATATTCCGGTACAACCACACGGCTCAAGACAATTTCTCCTGTTTCATTTACCGGCTTAATCTCTTCCTCTGCAATCTTCGGAGGATAATTTCCATATAAAGTATGAGCAGGGATGACGAATACCTGCTCTTCTTCCCTGCTCTGATCCTTTTGTTTCATGCGTATATTCTGGATTGCCTTTGTGTTTGCCAGGATCTCTGTTCCCGAAACACTGATCGACTCAAATCCTTCTGCTTCAATATTCAATGTATATTCTGAATATGGTTGACGTTCTTCGTTCTCATCCAGACTCCATTCTTCCGGTGGTGCATTCAGTTCAACCAGTTCTGTCTGACCGGAAGAATCCGTCACCACCTGCTCTAATATACTTTCCGGAATTCCTGTATAAGAGATGGAAATCCGTGCTTCTTTTACTGGAAATGCATTCACAGAAGATGTAACATTTACCTGCAGCTGACCACGATCGATCAGATTCTCCTGCGTTTCTTTGCTTTCAATTGAACCTTGTATCGGTTGAAAAAGTTTCATAGTTTGTCTCCCACATCTGATTCGTTTCCTTTTTCCAGTATATGCGGGAAACTCCTATTCTTTCCTGTTTTCTACACAAGTTTCAGAATGTCATTAAACATAATAACAACCATCAATGCCATCAGAAGCACAAATCCTGCAAAATGTACCATGCCTTCTTTCTCAGGCGGTACTCTTTTTCCACGAACGGCCTCAATGATAAGGAATACAAGACGTCCACCGTCCAACGCCGGAAGCGGTAACAGATTCATCACACCCAGGTTGGCGGTCAGAAGTACTCCTATATTGAGAAGATTTAAAATCACTACTACCATGCCTGCCGGAGCTGCTTCCTGATAAACGTTATCTACCGCACTGACAATTCCAACCGGACCGGAAAGATCTTTTACTCCTACCTTTCCACCAACTAACATTTTCAGACTGTCAACTGTATATGTGATCCAATACTTCACCGTATATGCTCCGTATCGAACCGTTCCAAACAGACCCGGACGAACCATCTCACCACCTGTAATTCCAAGCAGAGGAAAAGCATCTCCCTCATTCTGTTTTGGTTCCAGCACAACTGTATAATCCTTACCGTCACGCTCATACTCAACTTCTACACTTTTTGTTCCCGCATGCATCATATTATACAGACTGATATCGTTCCAGATATAAACTGATTTTCCTCCGATCTTCTTGATTACATCTCCCGGTTCGATACCTTCTTCCTGCGCTGAATATCCATCTGTCACATTACTGACAATCGGTGCTCGATATCCCGTCCAGCCAATAATAATCATGCAGAGGATCCATGCAAGAATAAGATTAAACACTGGACCTGCAACAATTACTGACATTCTTGCCCAGACCGATTTGCTGTTAAAGCTCCCTTCAGACATATCATCCACATCATCTTCCCCCATCATGCAGGCTCCGCCAAACGGAAGAAGCTTTAAGCTGAATTTTGTTTCTCCAAACTGTTTTCCAAAAATAGTCGGTCCAAGACCCAGAGAGAATTCATCCACACGGATCTTATTCTTCTTTGCAAGCAGAAAGTGTCCTAATTCGTGAAAGATTACAATCGCACTGAATAGCAGAATTGCCAAGATTATGCCCATACATTACCACCTGTTTTTAATAAATTCATATGTTTCCTGTTCTGTCTTTAGTATCTCCTCAACGGTTGGAGCCGCAATATTTTTATGCGCTTCCATACACGCCTGAATAATCTCAGGAATCTGGAGATACTTAATCTTTCTGTCAAGGAACAGCGCAACTGCTTTCTCATTTGCCGCATTTAACACGGTCGGAAGGGAACCTCCTGTTCTTCCCGCTTCAAAAGCAAGCTTCAATCCATAAAATGTTTCCAGATCCGGCTGTTCAAACGTGATCTGCTGAAGTGTCGAAAAGTCCAGTCTGTCACCCGGAAGATAACGACGTTCCGGATAATAGAGTGCATACTGGATTGGAAGTTTCATATCCGGTGTTCCAAGCTGTGCGATCACTGCACCATCTTCATATTCCACCATTGAATGAATGATACTCTGTGGCTGCACAACAACCTGAATCTGATCTACATCCACTCCAAAGAGCCATTTCGCCTCAATCACTTCAAGACCTTTGTTCACCATTGTAGATGAGTCAATTGTAATCTTGCGTCCCATTGCCCAGTTTGGATGTTTCAATGCATCCTCTACCTGGATGTTCGCCAGATCTTCCAGTTTCTTTCCTCTAAATGGTCCACCGGATGCCGTCAGGAGAATCTTGTGCAGAGCCTTCTGCTGTCCTCCCTGAAGAGACTGGAAGATTGCGCTGTGCTCGCTATCCACCGGAAGAATAGAAACCCCTTTTTCCTTTGCCAGCGGCATAATGATATGTCCTGCTGTGACCAGTGTCTCTTTATTTGCCAAAGCAATATCTTTTCCTGCATTAATTGCTTCAATTGTAGGAAGAATTCCAATCATTCCGACAATTGCTGTCACAAGAATCTCTGACTCCGGCTGTCTCGCTACTTCAAGCAGTCCATCCATACCGCTTACTACTTTAACATCCAGATCATTTATTTTGTCTTTTAATTCATTTGCTCTTTCTTCTTTCCAAACTGCTGCCAGTTTCGGCTTAAATTCTCTGATCTGTTTCTCCAGGAGATCAATATTATTCCCTGCTGCAAGTGCTGTAACCTCCAGATCGCCATTTGTCCTGACAATCTCCAATGTCTGTGTTCCTATGGATCCTGTAGATCCCAAAATTGCAATTTTCTTCATCGTAACTTTTTACCTCTATTCTGCTTTTATGTTACAATCCACAAAACTGTGGATCAGCAACGCATCTATCACACATATATCTCCTTTTACAGAAACAGGGAAAGATAGAAAATAATAGGTGCTGTAAAGATAACACTGTCAAAACGGTCAAGAATTCCTCCATGTCCCGGAATCAGTTTTCCATAATCTTTAATGTTGTGGTATCTCTTGATCGCAGAAGCTGCCAGGTCTCCAATCTGTGAAATTGCTCCACCGACCGCACCAATAATCGCATATTGCAATAAATCTGCTGCCGCATTTCCCCAGTAGTTAATTGCAAGTCCATACAATACTCCGATCAATGCTGCACCAAGGATTCCTCCGATTCCACCTTCTATTGATTTCTTCGGACTTAAAATCGGTGCCAGCTTGTGCTTTCCGATCAACATACCGACACAGTATGCACAAGTATCACATCCCCAGGAGCATACAAATACAAGCCATACCGAGAAGATTCCTCCCGGAAGATTTCTTGTCTGATAAATGTAAGAGAGCATCACTGCCACATAGAACATTCCAAAAAAACCGGCAAAAATCTGCTGTGTATTATATTTCGGATAGGCAAATACAAGAACCGCCATCTGGCAGATCAAAAAAGCCATAAACAGCATAACAAACCAGTTTAAGGATTCTCCCGGAAGAAGCGGTTTAAAATATAATAACCCATAATACAGGATTGCAAAAATATATCCGACAATTCCTGGTGCCTTCTTCTCTATGTGAAATACTTTATACAACTCTGTCATTCCGATCAGGCTGATTAATAACAAAACTGCAAAGAGCAGGTTTCCGCCCGTGATCACTGTGACAAGCGCGATGATCACTAATAGTATTCCACTTAGTAACCTTGTTTTAAACATCTTTATTCCGCCTCCTCTACTCCGCCGAATCTTCTATGCCTGCGGTTATATTCTTCCACCGCTTTTATAAGCTCTTCTTTCGTAAATGCCGGCCACGGAATATCTGTAAAATAAAACTCTGAATAGGCCAGCTGCCAAAGCAGATAATTCGATAATCTTTGTTCTCCGCTTGTACGGATCATCAAATCCGGATCCGGAATGTCATTTGTATCCAGATAAGAATTAAATAATGATTCATCGATCGTGTCCGGATTTACCTTGCCGGCCGCACAATCCTTCGCAAGCTTTCTGGCTGCTCTTGTGATCTCATCACGGCTTCCATAATTCAGGGCAATTGTAAAATTAAGCCTCCATTGTTGGCTGTTGCCTCTTCCAGTTCTCTGATCCGGCTCTTGATATCCTCATCCAGCGGTTCAATATCGCCGATCACACGGATCTTCATATCATTCTTTGCCGCTGTCTTCAGACATGTTTTCATGTAGTTTCTTAAAAGTTTCATCAGTGCATCCACTTCATTCTGTGGTCTGCTCCAGTTTTCTGTAGAAAATGCATAGACTGTCAGGTACTTGATTCCCATACGCCATGCTTCTTCACAGATCTTCTCAACGTTCTTGGCTCCCTGTGCGTGTCCGTAATTTCTCGGCATTCCTTTTGATTTTGCCCAGCGTCCGTTTCCATCTAAAATAATCGCAATATGCTGTGGTACGTTCATTTTCTTATCCTCTCTGTCGCAACTTTCTTTAAAGAAGAAATGGAGCCTTAAATAAGCCTCCATGTTCTTAAAAACTTATCTGCGTACAAATAATCTGTAAACAGTTTTTCCACATTACAATCTGACAATTCAGCTCTGCTGTTTTTCGATTTAGACTGTCATGATTTCCTTGGACTTCGCCTCTACCATTTTGTCAATCTTAGCAACATACTTGTCTGTGATCTTCTGAAGTTCATCTTCAAGATCTTTGATCTCATCTTCAGAAATTTCCGTTCCTTTCAGTTTCTTGAAAGCAACATTTCCATCACGACGGACATTACGTACAGCAACTTTCGCTTCCTCACCTTTTTTCTTAACATCTTTTGCAAGTTCTTTTCTGCGATCCTCTGTCAGTTCTGGGAATACCAGACGGATAGATGTTCCATCATTTGTCGGGTTGATTCCGATATCAGATGTAAGAATTGCTTTCTCAATTGCCTTGAGCATGCTCTTCTCCCATGGCTGGATCTGGATCATACGTGCTTCCGGTACAGATACATTCGCTACCTGCTGGATCGGTGTTGGTGTTCCGTAGTAATCAACTGCCAGCTTATCCAGTACATGTGGGTTTGCACGCCCTGCACGGATTGTAGCAAGTTCTCCATCCAGATTGTTAATTGTCTTTGTCATCTTATCATCATAGATTTTGTTTTTTTCATTCATGCTGTAATTCCTCCGCTATTTAAAATAGTTTATACAGTAACTTTTGTTCCTGTGAATTTTCCCTGCATTGTATTTACAATACTATTCTCTTCATTAAGTCCGAATACAAGCATCGGCATCTTATTCTCAAGACAAAGAATGGATGCTGTCAAATCAACTGCTGCGAGTTTCTGATCGATCACTTCTTGAATAGAAATTTCATCATACTTCACTGCTGCCGGATTCACCTTCGGATCACTGTCATAGATACCGTCAATTGCCTTTGCAAGAAGCATTGCATCTGCCTCAATCTCGATTGCACGGAGAACTGCACCTGTATCTGTTGAGAAATATGGATGTCCTGTTCCACCTGCGAAAAAGATCACCTTGCCTTCTTCCAGTGCTGCAACTGCCGCATCCTTTGAGAACAGAGATGTAAATGCTCCGCATACAAAAGGTGTGAATACTTCTGTCTTCATTCCTACATGACGGAAAATATCTGACACATAGATACAGTTCATAACTGTTGCAAGCATACCGATCTGATCTGCTTTTGTACGGTCAATTGTCTCACTTGTTCTTCCTCTCCAGAAGTTTCCTCCTCCTGTTACGATTGCTACCTGCACACCTTCATCTACAAGCTGTTTTACCTGCTTCGCAACTCCGATACAGGTTGCCTCATCAAATCCAGTCTTCTTCTCGCCTGCAAGAGCTTCTCCGCTCAGCTTTAACAATACTCTTTTCATACCGTATAGCTCCTTTAAATTCTATCTTTCAGTGCCTGTTCTGTCTTTTTCACACAAACCATAATTCAAAGTATAATGGCACTAACCTAACTTAGAGTATAACATAAGTTTCCACATTTGTCATGACCGAAGCGTGAAATCCTTATTTTTTTCAAAAAAAGAACCGATTTCTTTCAGGCAATGTTTCTTTACGAAAAATCCTGATGAAATCGATTCTTTTCATGATTATTAAATTCGCCTACATAATAAGCATTGAAAACAGCACTGTAATAATTCCACAGATTCCGATTGCAAGACCACTCATTGCACCCTCGATCTCACCAATTTCAATTGCCTTTGATGTTCCGACCGCATGACTACATGCACCGATCGCAAGTCCTGCTGCCACAGAATCCTTCACATGGAATATTTTGATCAGCGTCGGAGCCAGAATACTTCCAAGGATCCCCGTGAAAATAACAGCAACCACCGTAATCGGCACTACACCACCTGCCGGCTCAGAAATACTCACTGCGATAGGTGTTGTCACTGACTTAGGGATCAGTGAAACTGTCATGCTCTGATCCAGTCCAAATAATTTGCACATTCCAAACACGCTTGCCATAGATGCTGCTGACCCTGCAGTACATCCAACTACAATTGGAAGCCAATATTTCTTCAAAACATCAATTTTTGTATAAATTGCAACCGCAAGACATGCTGTTGCCGGAGCAAGAAACATATTGATCAAAGCCCCGCCCACATCATAGCTATCATATGGAATATCAAAAATCAAAAGGACTCCTACAATCAATACAATCGCAACGATCAGCGGATTACAGATCGGTGTCTTTAATTTACTATGCAGCTTTTCTCCTATCCAGAATGCTACCACACTCAACCCTACTCCAAAATAAGGAGATGCCATTAATTCTTTCATGCTTTCTTTCCTCCCTTTTTCTTCTCCATCAATTTCACTGTCAGCGTAACTACATACGCTGTCACAGCAAATGTTACAATCGTGGATACAACACAGATTACAAGAAGCTGAAGTACTGTACTTTTTAAAATGTCAAAATAATTAATGATACTTACTCCTGCCGGTACAAAAAAGAATGCCATATTTCCTAATAAGAAATCTGCTTTTTCCTGCACATGCTCAATCTTTAAGAACCCGGTCAGCAGACAGATCAACAATAAAATCATACCGATTACACTCGCCGGAAAAGAAAACGGCAGATAATGTTCGATTACAAGACTGACCCAGCAAACACCGAATATCACACCAAACTGTTTTAAAATTTTCATTTGTTTTACCTCTTTTTAATATGTAAGCCTACATGTCAAGTTCCAGAAACAATTCTTTCGTCAGTTTCTGTCAATCTCATGCCTGGAGAACTCTCTCTTCACATGACACGCTTTTTAGATTAGCACTGCGCACTCTATCCGTCAATGTGATTATTCATGAAATAATCACACTATTTTGCATGTTTTTTTTGATATATTTCTTCAAATAATCCAAAAGACATTGACATCTAATTGTATATGTTTTATGATACATATGTTTTTGCACTTTAAACAACTAAAATTTTACAGTACGAATATTAAGGAGGATGATAAAAAATGATTATTGTTTTGAAACCTCATACTTCTGAGGAAAATATACACCGTGTCGAAAATCTTGTAAAAAAGCACGGACTTGACACTCATCTGGTTCAGGGAACCGGAATGACGATCATCGGATGTATCGGAGATACAACACTGATCGATCCAAGACAATTTGAAATTGACACATGTGTTGACAAAGTTATGCATGTACAGGAGCCTTATAAGCTTGCAAATCGCGCATTTCATCCGGAAGACTCTATTATTGATGTTTCCGGTGTTAAGATTGGCGGTGAACATTTAGGACTGATTGCAGGACCTTGTTCTGTAGAATCCTATGAGCAGGTTCTTGAGATTGCTCAAAAAGCAAAAACATCCGGAGCAAATCTTCTCCGCGGCGGCGCATTCAAGCCAAGAACAAGTCCTTACGCTTTCCAGGGACTCGGACTTGAGGGACTTGATATTCTCTGTGCAGTCAGAGAAGAAGTCGGACTTCCTATTGTTACAGAACTCATGTCTTCCAAGTATCTGGATGTATTCAACGAGAAGGTTGACCTGATCCAGATTGGTGCCCGCAACATGCAGAACTTTGATCTTCTCAAAGAATTAGGACAGGTTGATCGCCCAATCCTGTTAAAGAGAGGACTGAATGCCACATACGAAGAATGGATCATGTCCGCTGAGTATATCATGGCATCCGGTAATGAAAATGTCATTCTCTGTGAACGTGGTATCCGTACTTTTGAGACTTTTACAAGAAACACTCTGGATCTTCAGTGTATCCCTGTTCTTCGCAGCAAGACACATCTTCCGATTGTTATTGACCCAAGTCATGCCGGCGGAAAATGGTGGCTTGTTGAGCCTATGGCAAAGGCTGCAGTTGCTGCAGGTGCTGACGGACTTATGATCGAAGTTCACAACAATCCGGAAGCTGCCCTTTGTGACGGAGCCCAATCTTTGAAACCTGAGAAATATGATGTTCTGCTTCAGCAAGTTCGTCAAATTGCCGAAGTAGTCGGTAAAAAATTCTAAGGAGATCGTCATGAAATTAACAGTTGATCTTGGACCGAATTCTTATCCGATCCATATTGAAAATGGAATCCTTGCAAAAACCGGAGAACTTGTAAGCGAAGTGTTCTCCGGGAAAAAAATCATGATCGTTTCAGATGATAATGTTTTTCCTCTCTATGGAGAAATTATCACAAAAGCATTGTCTGACTCAGGGTTTGAATGCCACTCTTTTGTTCTGCCTCACGGCGAACCTACTAAGAGTTTCCAGTCTCTGCCTAAGATCTATGAAGCATTAATAAATGCAAAACTAACACGAAGTGACCTGCTCATCGCACTTGGTGGCGGTGTGATCGGTGATCTTGCCGGATTTGCTGCCAGCAGTTATCTGCGTGGAATCAAATTTGTACAGATTCCAACTTCACTCCTCGCACAGGTTGATTCCTCTGTTGGCGGAAAAGTTGCGGTAGATCTTCCGCAGGGAAAAAATCTTGTTGGTGCATTTTATCACCCAAAGGCAGTCATCATTGACCCAGATGTGCTGAATACATTGCCAGATCATTTCATCAGTGATGGAATGGGCGAAGTGATCAAATATGGATGCATCAAAGACAAAGAGCTTTTTGAGCTTTTATGTAGACATACTTCCTTCGATGATTTAAAGCCGAAGCTGACACAGATTATTGCGCGCTGCGTTGATATCAAAAGAATCGTTGTCGAAGCCGATCAGTTTGACCTTGGAGAACGTATTCTTCTGAACTTTGGACACACACTTGCGCACACGATTGAACAGCACTTCAATTATGAGCGCGAAAGCCATGGAGAGGCTGTTGGAATCGGTATGTATCAGATTACAAAGATTGCAGAAGAGAAAGGATTAACCACATCCGGTTGCGCAGAACAGATCAAAAAGGCATTGGAGATTTATAAACTTCCGGACAACTCTAATTTACCGATTGATGTACTGACTGATGCAATTTCTTTGGATAAAAAGAACCTGAATAATCACTTGAATGTTGTACTTCTTCATGACATTGGAGACAGCTATGTATATCCAACAGATGTCAGCTTCTTTGACGGTTCCGGTATTGTATAACAGAAATACTTTATGAACAAAGAATGTGCCTTGGCACATTCTTGCGCCTGCGGCGGTCGCTTGCGACACCTACCTTGTACGCCGCAGTGCGCATCCTGAGCGGAGTGTTTTTTATATATTAGGAAAGTCCTTTCCTAATATATAAAAAACAGGATCCGCCAGTTTTATCTTTACTGACAGATCCTGTTTTCTATTTTCTGTTAAATTAATCCATAATGCTTCATGGCATATGCAATTCCATCATTTTCCACTGTCTTTGTAACAAACTCAGCATATGGATCCAATACCGAATCATGTCTGCCCATCGCAATCGCATGCTCCGCATATTCAAACATTGCCAGATCATTACTGCTGTCTCCGAAGACATACGCATGACTTGCATCCATGTCATATCTTTCCATAATAAACTGACATGCTGTCGCTTTAGAAAATCCCTTCTGAATTACCTCATAGGCCTTTCCGCCACGGTCAAGTGCTTCCATGTCATCTCCAAGATACTCACGAAAAGAATCAAAATCACTCTTATCATCTACGTAAACAAACAACTTATCATATTCAAATCTTTCGCTCTCTAAAGACTGTTCGATTCCTATTCCTCTAGATGCAAAATATCTTCTTGTAGATTCTAACCTATCAAATCGTGATATGTGCCCTGGAAAATAACAATCCTCTTGTCCTTCTGCAATAACACCAAGATTACATTCTTTTGCTTTTCGCAGCAGTTCTATACCTCTCTGCTTCTCAATCGAGCTTTTTAGCAAAACTTCATCATGTTCTGTAAGATATGTCCCACAGCCACATAAATACCCATCAAATTGAAATTTTCTCACCTCTGTCGGAATACTACAGATTGTTCTGCCTGTATTAATAAACAGCAGATGTCCTTCCGCTCGTGCTTTTTCCATTGCCTCAATCGCACTTTGCGGTACCTCTTTTGTCACTTCACTCAACACTGTTCCATCAATATCAAAAAACAAGATTGCTCTTTCCATTTTACTTAATCCTAACTCTTATCTATTCTTAAACATTTCTACTATGTCAACCATCTCCTGAGACGGATTGGAGATTACAGCAGTTTGTATAACTTTACACGGTGCATTATTTTTCACTTCATCAACCGCTGCTGTTACTGCTGATACACTGCCACCTACAAAAACAAGTGCATGTCCACCGCACTTTGTGTCCTGTGTCACATACTCTACTTCTGCAGTCTTTAACATGCGGTCAACTACGATCACCGCATTGGATTCTCCTTTTACCTCTACCAGGCCATATGCTCCATATTTCTTCATCTTATTTCCCTTTCTTTTCCTTCTCTGATTTCCTCACAAAACAATACTATTCTCATATGTACAACAGACAATTGAACAAATACCTATTTATTAATTGTCATTGCAATTGCTTTTTCCGTATCCTCAGAAGGTGATGCAATCACCGTATGGGAAACAATCTTCGTCAACGGTCTGGCTACATCCAGTGCTGCTTCCATTGCAGCCTTCACGTCAGAGACACTTCCTCTCATCTTCACGCAGGCTCCTGCCGCAAGACGATTTCTCTCCACACCCTGAATCTTTACTGCTGCTGCTTTTGCTGCCGCATCAAGTGCTACAAAACAGATACACTCACTTTCCAGTTCAAATACGCCGATTGCCTGGTTTCTGTAATCCTCTGCCATATTTTTCTCCTCTTCTTTCTGCTGTTCTGATCTTCCAACAGTTTTTGCATATCATATAGCTTTATTATAATACACACCTGACACTTAATCAACTATAACAGCAACTAAAATTCATCAAAAAGCAACATGAAGAAGTTGCTTTCTTGTGGTTTTGTTACTATTTTGTAACTTTATAAGCTGATAACAGTCTTAATTCCACATTCATTTAACTTCTTCATGATTCATTACTTTCTTCTATTTTAAAATCTGTCTGTTATTTTGCAGACTCCACATTCACAGCCCCAAGGTTCATCTTGCGGAAAACTACAACAAGTACTTTTCCAAGTGCCAGAACGAGAATTGCCGCCGCGATTGCTTCCGGAATACCAGATGCTGTCACAGTTCCCATCACCAGACCGAATACTGCTGTAAGAGCAACTTCTTTTGCCTCGGCATACTGCTGTGCAAACAGGAAATAAATACTTCCCATTACAGTGACAGTATTCACCATTGAACCAACAAATCCCACAATCGGAAGTGCAATAAACTGATTTAGTTTAATCTTTGTAAAAAGTACCCACAGCCATCCTGCTACCACACCGATCAGAATTCTGCATCCAACGGAAATCCAGATTGCCTTCAACGCCCCAGGAATTCCGGTTGTACTTAAAAATGGTGAAAATGCAAAGGATAAGAGTGTCGGAGCCATTGTATTACTAACCAGAGAGCATATACCAAAAATTGCTCCAAGAATTGCTCCTGCACCAGGTCCTAACAGAATTGCTCCGAGGATCACCGGAATATGAACTGTTGTTGCCTTAATGATAGGGAGCTGGATCATACCAAGCGGTGTATTGGCCAGTACGATCACGATCGCTGCCATAAGTGCAACACTAACCATCCAACGAGTGTCATGTTTCTTTGCTTTCATTATTCAATTCCTCCTTGTTATCATTCCCAACTTGCGGGATACAATACAATTACCGGATTAGTATACCATTCCTCTGCCTGCTCAACAAGTATAAAAAGAAATACAATTTCATATATTCTATTAACGATTTTCCGAGGTGAACGAATGAAACTCTCTCTTTCCCGGAAATGTATCCATTTTCCCATACACCCTTTGAAATCAAAAAATATTGCATTTTATTTCTTAATCTTCTCTTATTTTTCAGGTATTGGAGCTGGATTCTTAAAGAACAGATTTTCGCTTTTTCTAATGAGTCAACTTCGGCTCGCCCCTCTCCTGTCAACCAGAACACCGTGACTTCTATTCCCCGGACGATTTCCTGTGCCCTTCCTGATCTCACACTTTCTTCAGAAGGAAACTGGGGGTTAAGTTTTCAGGAAGAAGGCAAAACTCCTGTTGGAAATGCTTCGATCCAGGAACTTGCATCTATGGATGCTTATTACGCACAGGATACGTCTGAAAAAGTTCTGTATCTTACTTTTGATGCCGGTTACGAAAACGGAAATACACCTGCCATCCTTGATGCACTGAAAAAACATCAGGTAAAAGCCACTTTTTTTGTTGTCGGAACCTACATTGACTCTGAACCTGAACTGATCCGACAGATAATAAAAGAAGGACACACCGTGGGAAACCATACCTGGCATCACCCCGACATGTCCCATATTTCTTCTATAGAAGATTTCCAAAAAGAACTGGAATATGTAGAAACTGCCTATAAAAACGTAACCGGAAAGAATATGACCAAATACTATCGGCCTCCTCAGGGAAAATACAGTGAAGCTAATCTTCAAATGGCAAAAGAACTTGGTTACAAAAGTTTCTTCTGGAGTCTCGCCTATGTAGACTGGTATCAGGATAACCAGCCATCCAAAGAAGAAGCTTTCTCCAAACTCCTCAGAAGGATTCATCCCGGAGCTATCGTTCTGCTCCACAGCACATCTTCCACTAATGCTGAAATCCTGGATGAACTACTGACCAGATGGGAAGAGATGGGATACCATGTACAGCCCCTTGAAAATATCATTTCCACTTCATCTACCACCGTCCAGCAACACACGTAACTATAAATTTTCAACCGCTGCTTTCTCGATTGCAAGACCCTTAGCATATGTTTCCATAAATTTCTCGTATCCTTCCACATCTTCCGCAACCGGATCCATTCCTGTTCCCACTGCATCATGGAATACTTTGTTCTCAAGATAATCTGTCAGCGATTCCTTGTCCTCTTTCTTAATAAGGTAATCGGCAAGCAGTGCGATTCCCCATGCACCACCTTCACCTGCTGTCTCCATAACATAAACCGGTGTATCGATTGCTCCTGCAAGGATTCTCTGTCCAACACCTTTTGTCTTAAACAATCCGCCATGTCCCATCATTCGATCCAATGCAACATGTTCTTTTTTCAGAAGGATATTCATTCCTGTCTTCAATGCTCCAAGAGAAGTATAAAGATGTACTCTCATAAAGTTTGCAAGATTAAATTTGCTGTCAGGTTTACGAACGAATAACGGTCTTCCTTCGTTAAATCCTGTAATATGCTCTCCTGAGAAATAGTTGTAAGCCAGAAGTCCGCCACAATCGGAATCTCCTTCTAATGCTTTGTTATAAAGTGTTCCAAAAATCTGGTTCATATCTGCTGTCATTCCCATACTCTCTGCAAATTCACGGAACAGATTCACCCATGCATTCAGATCTGATGTACAGTTATTACAGTGTACCATTGCTACAAGATCTCCGGCCGGCGTTGTTACAAGGTCGATTTCCTCGTAAGGCTTTGTCAAATCTTTCTCAAGTACTGCCATTGCAAATACACTTGTTCCGGCAGATACATTTCCTGTGCGGACAGCAACGCTGTTTGTTGCAACCATTCCTGTTCCGGCATCTCCTTCCGGAGGACACATTGGAATTTGGGACTGAAGTGTTCCTGTAGGATCAAGCAGTTTTGCGCCTTCTTCTGTCAATACACCTGCGTCTTCTCCGGCAACAAGAACTTCCGGAAGGATTTCACGGATCTTCCATGGGAAATTCTTCTCTGCTGTAAGTTCATCAAACTGATCCATCATCTTCTCATTAAATTTCTTAGTAGCTATGTCAATTGGGAACATTCCTGCTGCATCACCATTTCCGAGCACCTTCTTGCCGGTCAGTTTCCAATGGATATATCCTGCAAGTGTTGTAATATAACGAACATCTTTTACATGTTCTTCACCATTTAAGATTGCCTGGTACAGATGAGCAATACTCCAACGCTGCGGAATATGATAAGAAAAGAGCTCTGTCAGTTTTTCAGAAGCTTCTTCTGTGATCGTATTTCTCCAGGTACGGAACGGAACAAGCAATTCATCATTCTCATCAAACGCAAGATATCCATGCATCATTGCGCTGACTCCGAGTGCTGCAAATTTTGTAAGCTTCACATTATATTTTGCTTCTACATCTTTCACAAGATCCTGATAACATCCCTGAAGACCATTCTGGATTTTCTCCATGCTGTATGTCCAGATATTGTCTACAAGCTGATTCTCCCAGTCATAACTTCCGGATGCGATCGGACTTTTATCCTCATCAATTAAAACTGCTTTGATTCTTGTAGAACCAAACTCAATTCCAAGCACTGCCTTTCCTTCTTCGATTGTTTTCTTAATCTCTTCTTTTCCTCTCATATTTTTGCCCTCCTGTAAAAAATGCGGCGTATAACTCATTTAAGTAAGTCATCGCCGCATCCGATTTTATAACATATGTTTTCTAAGCTCTTCTCCGCTCTTTGCGCTTAAGTATGCAGGTGCAATATCAAATACTGTCTTGCATCCACTCTGTCCTTCGCTCGCCAGTCTGTAGGCTGCTCTTGCATAAGCAATCAGTACAGAGGATGTAAATTCCGGATTGGAATCCAGCTTCAGACTATATTCGATCAGGTGTTTATTCTCACCATCCCATCCTGTCTTTCCGCTACGGAGTACAAATCCACCGTGCGGAATTCCGCTGTGGTTTGCTTTCAGTTCTTCTTCACTGATAAAGTGTACTGTTGTATCGTAATCTGAGAAGTAGTTCGGCATTGTCTTGATCTCTTCTTCTACCTTTGCCGCATCTGCTCCTTCTTCCAGTACAACGAAACACTCTCTTGTATGTTTCTGTCTTGTTGTAAGTTCCGGATTCTCTCCGCTTCTTACTGCCTCCAGTGCAGCCTCTACCGGAATTGTGTACTGCTTTCCGTCTTTGACACCTTCAACTCTGCGGATTGCGTCAGAATGTCCCTGGCTTACACCTTTGCCCCAGAATGTGTAATCATTTCCATCCGGAAGAATCGCATTCGCATACAGTCTGTTCAGTGAGAACATTCCCGGATCCCAGCCTACGGAGATGATTCCTACATGTCCGCCTTCTTTTGCGGCTGCATCTACATTTGCAAAATGCTCCGGGATTCTTGCATGTGTATCAAAACTATCGATTACATTGAACATCTTTGCGTAAACAGGTGTCTGTTTTGGAAGGTCTGTTGCGCTTCCTCCGCAAATTATCATAACGTCAATCTTATCTTTCCAGTCTTCTACGTCTGCTACATTACAAACTGTCGCAGTCTCTGTCAGAATCTTGACATCTTCCGGATTTCTTCTTGTGAACACTGCCACAAGCTCCATATCATCATTCTGCTTTACTGCGCACTCAACGCCTCTTCCAAGATTACCATAACCTAAAATACCAATTTTAATACTCATACTTAAACTCCTTTTTGCTCCGCAGATCCGTCTGCTTTGCATTTTCTTAACGGACAGATTTACGGAGACTTTTTTTCTAATTAGATATTATACCTTTTCGTTTTCTTCATTTCAATGATTTTTCGATGAATTTTTAAGTATTGAAGGTTATCCTCTTAATGATTTTTTATTTTCTAAATGCAAGTTCATTCCATCTGAGTTCATTTTTCAGATTACGGATTGTTGTATCTTTATCAATATATACAGCTTCGATTCCCATCATTGCTGCCCAGTCACCCATCTGTTCTGCAGTGATATCATAAGAGAATGCTGTATGATGTGCACCACCGCAAAGAATCCAAGCTTCAGCTCCTGTTGCGAGATCCGGCTCCGGTGTCCAGAAGTTTGTTGCTACCGGAAGTTTCGGCATTGGTTTTTCATTTTTCTTACAATCAACTGTATTGATGATCAGACGGAAACGGTCTCCAAGATCGATCAGTGATGTTGCGATACCTTTTCCTTCTTTTGACGTAAATACAAGTCTTGCAGGATCTTCTCTGTCTCCCATAGAAAGTGGATTTACCTTGATGCTGATCGGACCATCTGCGATAGATGGGCAGATCTCAAGCATATGAGCCTGAAGGATTCCTTCTTTTCCAGGCACAAAATTATATGTATAATCTTCCAGCATCGATGTTCCTTTTGCATCTTTCATGCCTTCTGTCATGATCTTCATGATACGAACCATAGCTGCTGTCTTCCAGTCTCCTTCAGCTCCAAATCCATATCCCTTCTGCATCAGACGCTGGATCGCAAGTCCAGGAAGCTGTTTGAGTGCACCGAGATCTCCAAAATGTGTAACGATTGCCTGATAGTTTTTCTCCTCAAGGAAACGCTCGAATCCAAGCTCAATCTGTGCCTGAACAGCAACATGTTTTCTGAACTCTTCCGGATCTCTTCCTTCAAGAAGGATCTCATATTTGTCATAATACTCTTCTACTAATGTATTTACATCTGCTGCGCTTACAGCATCTACAGACTCTGCGATTTCATTTACCGGATAAGCATCTACTTCCCATCCGAATTTAATCTGTGCCTCTACTTTGTCACCTTCAGTAACAGCAACATTTCTCATGTTGTCTGCAACTCTCATGACACGTACATGGCTGCTTTCGAGCACACCAACTGCTGTACGCATCCAGGAAGCGATCTTCTCCTGGACCTTCTCGTCTGACCAGTGTCCAACAACAACTTTTCTCTCAATTCCAAGTCTTGTGAAAATGTGTCCGAACTCACGTCCACCATGTGCTGACTGGTTCTCATTCATGAAATCCATATCAATCGTGTCATATGGGATCTCCATATTGAACTGTGTATGAAGGTGAAGCAGTGGTTTTCTGAACTCCTGAAGTCCAAGAATCCATGATTTTGCAGGTGAGAATGTATGCATCCATGTAATGACACCGGCACATTCATCATCAATATTAGCTTCATTAAAAGTCTTACGGATCAGTTCGTTTGTGATCAATGTTGGTTTCCATACAACTTCATATGGAAGAACTCCAGACTCATTGAGCTTCTCTACGATAATCTTGGCATGCTCTGCTACATGCGCCAGACATTCATCTCCGTAAAGATCCTGTGAACCTGTGCAAAACCAGAATTTGTACTCTTTCTTCTTTAACATTTTTGTGTCCTCCTTGTAATAAAATGTTTATAGTTATTTTTTATTTATCACTTAATTTGTTACTGTGTTATACTTGACAGTTCTTATTTTTCTGTATTCTGTCCGTAATAGGCATTTGCACCGTGTTTTCTATAGTAATGCTTATCCTGAAGTTCCTGCGGAGCCGGTTTTACCTGCGGATTGATCATCTCACATCTTGCTGCCATCTTTGCAACTTCTTCTGCAACAACTGCATTGTGAACTGCTTCGTGTGCATCTTTCCCCCATGTAAATACACCATGATTCTTACAAAGAACTGCCGGAACTGCAATATAATCTTTCTTCTTAGCTTCAAACTCATCTGCAATCAGAACTCCTGTGTTCTTCTCATATGCTTCCTCAATCTCTTCTTTCGTCAGATTACGCACACATGGGATTTCTCCATAGATGTAATCTGCATGTGTTGTTCCGTAACATGGAATATCTCTTCCTGCCTGTGCCAGCTTGTTGCCCATGCAGAATGTGTATGTACAACACCACCGATTTTTGGAAAACGATTATAAAGAACAACATGTGTCGGTGTATCGGAAGATGGATTGTAACGTCCCTCTACTTTATTTCCGTTCAGATCAACAACTACCATATCTTCAGGAGTCAGCTTATCATATTCAACTCCACTTGGTTTAATAACAAAAAGTCCGCTTTCTCGATCGATTCCACTTACATTTCCCCATGTAAATGTAACCAGATCGTATTTTGGAAGCAGCATATTTGCCTCATACACTTCTTTTTTTAACTGTTCTAACATTGTTCTTCTCCTTTCGTCTGCTGTCTACATGACTTCATTATATAATTTCACAGAATTTCGCATCACAAGTTCCGGTGCAAATTCCGCTGAGTACATTTCCATATTTTTATCAATCTTATCTAATATAATCTGTGCTGCACATTTTCCAATCTCATTCGCTGGATTATTCACCGATGTGATCGGTACTTCACAAAATCTTGCAAGACTGGAATTGTCGATTCCAATAACGGAAATCTGATCTGGGACTTTGATTTCCGCACTTTGCAATACCTTGACCAGTTTACTTGCAATCTCATCATTGTAACAGACACAGGCCGTACATCCATCTAAACGTTTCAGGATTCTGTCACTTTCCATCTCCATTTCCCGGATATCTTCCGAATCAACCCATAAAATCTGACGATTTTTAATCTTAAGTGAATGCTCCATGAGTGCCTTTGTGTATCCTGCATATCGCATTCTTCCCTGCCCGTCATCCGCCTTGAAGATTCCGGCGATTCTTGTATGTCCACATTCTAAAAGATGTTTTGTTGCAAGATATCCAGCTTTCTCATCATCCAGACTGACATGCGGAATTGTGAGATTCTCATAGAAACTATTCACAAACACAACCGGTATTCCTGATTTCTGTAATTTCTGATATAAATCTAAATTCGGATTCGGAAGCCCACTTTTTACAGGCTCTGCGATCAAACCATCAATTCTTCTTGTTCTCAAAAATTCTTCCAGATGCATCCGCTCCTTTGCTACAGAATTGTCTGTCATTGCAATCTGAAGGATTCCGCCTGCCTGAGTAACTTTTTTCTCAATTTCCCGAACAATAATTGGGAAAATATAGGTATCGATATACGTCAGCATTACTGCGATTCGTTTTTCTTCATGATCTGCTCTTCTTTCTGTATTTCCAAGAAGCATTCCCGCATCTTCACATATATAAGAGCCACTTCCGCGTCTGCTCTCCACAATATTCTCTTTTACTAATTCTTCCAATGCCCGTCGTACCGTCTGACGACTGACCTGGAATTGTTCGGATAATTCCTGTTCTGAAGGAAGTTTCTCCCCGGAAACCTTTCTTCCCGACCTGACTTCCTCCTGAATCCAGGTTACGATTTTTTCAAATTTTTTCATTCGCTTATGACCTCTCTATACGATCGACCATCATTACCATCATACGACACTCTGATTTTTATCGATCTGATCAGTACATTCTCGTTATGCACTTAATATACAATAATACATGTTACAATACAATTCGCAGGATACCCAATCTTTTTCACTTGAAAATGTATATAAATTCAAAGTTGTATTGTTTTTGTTCCTGTTTTTCAATACAAATTATTATGATATGAAACCTTAGTTAAATTTTTCCGTCTCTTCCTCTTGCATGTCTCGGGATTTTGGCATATTCATGCCAAAACATCTCGCGGGATAGTGATGTGTGAACAGCAACGATACATTCTCTGAAATATTATATTTTCAAAAAATGTCTTGAAATTTATGTAATTTCAGTTCATAATAACAACAGACAACAAATTAATATTGTCAAAGGGGAGCTGGTCAGAACCGGCTGAGAGGAGACGTGTTACCGTTTCGACCCATTTAAACCTGATTTGGATAATGCCAACGGAGGGAATTGATACCATGTAATGATTGAGATGCCCTTGCATCTCTTTTTACTTCGGACAGCTGGTAGGATCTTCACTCAGGTGAGGATCCTTTTTTTACATTTGAAAGGAGACTCAAGTTATGAAACAGACAACAAACACAAAAAAACTGGCACTTGCAGGTGTTCTCACCGCTCTTGCCATCGTTGGAAGCTTTTTAAGCTTTCCTGTAGCCGGAAGTAAATGTGCACCGGTTCAACATATGGTAAATATCTTTGCAGCCGTACTTCTTGGTCCCGGCTGGGGCGTTGGAATTGCATTCTGTGCAAGCCTTCTGCGCAATATACTTGGAATCGGAAGTCTGATGGCTTTCCCGGGTAGTATGATCGGAGCTCTCTGCTGTGGACTTGTTTACAAGAAATGTAAGAATTTAAGCCTTACTTGTCTTGCAGAAGCACTTGGAACAGGTATTCTCGGAGGAATTGCTGCTTATCCGGTTGCTTTATTCCTTATGGGAGCAGCACCGGCAGGATTATTTATCTATGTGATCCCATTCCTGATCTCAACAGTAGCCGGAAGTATCCTGGCATTCCTGCTGATTTCAGTATTCCAGAAAAGTGGAGTAATGGCACAGCTTTTTCCGACTTCTTAATCCGTAACTGCAAAATTTCCGAACAGTTACATGCGATACATTGGGGACACCACCTTGTACCGCACAAGAAAATGCAGAATCAATCTGTAATCACCGGAGTATTATGTTAACAACTCCTTTATCTTGTAGTTATTAACATTTCTCCGTGAAGGCGTCAGCATAATCTTATATTCGCTGGTAGTGTAGCTAAACAGTTACCATTCCTTTCCGCATCTATTCATATGCATGGAACCGTAGCTTTTCTTGTGTACGCTGTCCGTGTTTTGCTGACGTCAAAAATTATATAATTCACGTATACGAATGGAGGCAAAACAACATGAGAAACTACACAACCCAGATGGATGCAGCTCGTAAAGGGATTCTCACCCCAGAAATCAAAACAGTAGCTGAAAAAGAACATATGGAAACTGACAAACTGATGAGCTTGTCGCTGAAGGAAAGGTTGCAATCTGTGCTAACAAAAACCACAAAGCCCTGAACCCGGAAGGTGTCGGAAGCATGCTCCGCACAAAGATCAATGTCAACCTTGGAGTTTCCCGTGACTGCAAGGATTATGATATTGAAATGCAGAAAGTAATGAGCGCAGTAGAACTTGGAGCCGAATCTATCATGGATCTTTCCAGCCATGGAGATACACAGCCGTTCCGTCGCAAACTGACTTCTGAATGTCCTGCTATGATCGGTACAGTTCCTGTATACGACAGTGTCATTCATTATCAGAGAGATCTTGCTACTCTGACTGCACAGGATTTCCTTGATGTAATTCGTATGCATGCAGAAGACGGTGTTGACTTCGTTACACTTCACTGTGGAATCACAAGAAAAACAATTGAACAGATCAAAAAGCATAAACGTAAAATGAACATCGTAAGCCGTGGAGGAAGCCTTGTATTTGCATGGATGAGTATGACAGGAGAAGAAAATCCATTCTATGAATACTATGATGAAATCCTTGATATCTGCGAAGAATATGACGTGACAATCTCACTTGGTGATGCATGCCGTCCAGGATGTCTGGCTGACGCTACAGATGTATGCCAGATTGAGGAGCTTGTACGTCTCGGTGAACTGACAAAACGTGCCTGGGATCATAATGTTCAGGTTATGGTAGAAGGACCTGGACATGTACCGCTTGATCAGGTTGCAGCTAACATGAAAGTGCAGCAGACAATCTGTATGGGCGCTCCTTTCTATGTACTTGGACCTATCGTTACAGATATCGCTCCTGGATATGACCATATCACTTCCGCAATCGGTGGAGCTGTTGCGGCAATGAACGGTGCTTCCTTCCTCTGCTATGTAACACCGGCTGAGCATCTTGCTCTTCCTAATGTTGAAGATACAAAACAGGGAATCATTGCTTCTAAGATTGCAGCTCATGCTGCTGATATTGCCAAAGGAATTCCTGGAGCAAGAGATATCGATGATAAGATGGCAGATGCCCGCCGTGTTCTTGACTGGGATGCACAGTTTGAATGTGCTCTGGATCCAGAAACTGCAAAAGCAATCCGCGACAGCAGAAAACCGGAGGATGACCACAGCGATACTTGTAGTATGTGTGGAAAATTCTGTGCAGTAAGAAGCATGAATAAAGCACTGGCCGGGGAGTATATTGATATTCTGTAAGTGTCCAAAATACGCATCGCATTTTGGGAGATTAATTCCAAACAATTATAACTATGAGAAACACGCTCCGTGAGTTTCTCAAGTTATCGCGACAGTCACCAAGGTCTCGTGCAAGCACGGACTTTGGCTCGTTGTTCGCGTAAATTAAGGGAAAGCGGTTAAAGAATCGCTTTCCCTTTTTATTTCCAATATGTTTCCAGATATTTCTCTGCATCTTCCTTTGAAAGCTCATATTCTCTCTGAATATTATTAAGAGTATCCTCCTTTGAAACATTTAAATTCCGACATGTTCTAATAACTGCTGCTATTCCACGCTCTACACCTTGCCGAATTCCATCTTTCACTCCATCATCATACATTTCCTGTATTGCCTTACACATATCAATCATCTCCTCCTTATGTTCCGCTTCACCTGGTATTTGTTTCATGTTTAGAAAAGCTTTCATTGCCTGACTCGTTTCATAGTCAACGTTCTGAAAGAACTTTTTATTCTCGTTAATGTAATCCGTTAATTCTTCCTTACTATCCCTATATCTTAGCATAGTTAGTATCACTTGTAAATCATCCGAAAATTTTTCAACACCTTCCAATCGTTCTGCATCTACAAGGTTGATTTTATAGTTCGGAAGATAATTCCCCAAAATTTCTTTCTCTTCTTTCGTACCCTCCAACTGAAACATATCATACAGATCAACAGGTCCATCCCACGGTTCTGAACCATAATAAAAGACTAATGAAATAATCGGTATCAATCGATCTTTTTTTCGAAATCGCGACAGATATTCTCCTGCAGTAAGATGCTCTAACGGCTGTCCTGCTTTTTTGTTCTGCTTTCGTCGGTCATTAAAGTTTTTCCAATTATTCCGAATTTGTGTTTCGTAATCCATTCCATCGTAAAGCATCACCTTGTGCGGCATCGCATAATGAACCTTACCCTGTGATTCATTCGCAAGTAGCACAAGCGTAGCCTGATTTCTCCATTTCATAATAATATCGCGGTATCTTTTCATGTTCTTTGTTTTCCCGGCCCGATTTTTCACACTGACAGATGAAACAGAATTCACTTCTACCAATCCTCCGGCAATATCACCTGCCTTCCACCATAAATCACACCATTAAATAAATTTGCAAATCTTTTCTTCTCACTTAGCCAGATATTCACATTAACATCTGCTTTTCCCATAGACTCTTCCTCCTGGTTTTTTATTCTTTTGTTATTTTGTAACTCATCAAAATGGAATCTCCTGCTGATGCAGCCTTGAATATGAGATAAAGTTATCCTTTCGATAACACATTCAGACAAATGAAATATAGAAAATATATGTCTGAGATTTCGATGTGAATTAACTATAACAAAATCATTAGAAGGTGTCAATTAGAAAAACAGTTACAACAATTTTTAAAAAGCTATCGATTACAACACATTTCATCTTAATTGTTGTAATCGATAGCTTTTTATATTTCCTTCTTATTCCGGATTCACAATCTTCCCGGCAACTGCACATGTTGCTGCTGTTCTCGGGCTTGCAAGATAAATCTCTACTTTAGATGTTCCCATACGTCCAAGGAAGTTTCTGTTATTCGTTGCTACAACTCGTTCTCCATCAGAAGGATTCCTCCTGTTCTTCCGCAGCACAGTCCGCAACCCGGATGTGTGATGATTGCACCTGCTTCTGCCAGAATGTCCAGCGTCCCGTCTGCCAGTGCCTGTCTGTAGATCTTGCGGCTTGCCGGTGTAACGATCAACTTCACAAAGTCCGCAACTTTCTTCCCTTTGAGTACTTCTGCCGCAGCTCTAAGATCTTCCAGACGTCCGTTTGTACAGGATCCGATAAATACCTGGTCAATCTCTGTTCCTTCCAGTTCACTGACGTCTCTGATCTTATCAACCTGGGACGGACATGCCATAACCGGAACGAAATCCTCTGCCTTATATGTCATTGTCTTCATATAAACAGCATCTTCATCTCCAACAAGACTCTTCTGGTAGTCATTGAGTTCAATCTCACAATATTCTGCCGTCTTCTCATCCGGTGTAAAAAGTGCACATTTTGCTCCTGCCTCGATTGCCATATTCGCCATTGTCATACGGCTTGCAACTGACATATTCTCAATCGTGCTTCCCGAGAATTCCAGTGCTCTGTAAGTTGCTCCGTCCGCACGGAGATCTCCGATCAGTCGAAGAATGATATCCTTGGACATTACATTTTCCGGAAGTTCTCCGTCAATCACAACTTTGATCGTCTCCGGAACTTTGATCCACATTGTACCGGTTCCAAGAATACTTGCCATCTCTGTATAACCGATTCCGGATGAAAATGCGCCGACACAACCATAAGTTGTCGTATGGCTGTCTGTTCCGAATGCGATATCTCCAGGTTTCACATATCCGGCTTCTGTCATCAACTGGTGACAGATTCCATCGCTTCTATGTACGTGAGTCAGTCCATATTTTTCTACAAATTCATCTCCTTTGTGGAAATGTCTTGTGTCATCCTGCTGGCTTGCCGGAACCAGGTGGTCATAAATCAAAACCACTTTATCCGGATCATGAAGTTTTGTAAATCCCATCTCTTCAAATTTATCTGCTACAAAAGGAATGAAAATATCATGGATCATGCATCTGTCAACATTAACTGTCACGATATCTCCCGGCTTTACTGCCTTTCCTGTATTATGTCTGATAATCTTTTCAATAATCGTCTCGCCCATCATGCTCTCCTTTCTGCTCAATCCTCAAGTCCATTCAGCTTGCGCATAGCTTTTACAAGTCCGCCTGCCTGAATGATGCTCATCAGATTCTCCGGCAGAGAAGCAATCGGATATTCTTTGCCATTATAGTCTACATGCTGATTCATCACGACATCAATTGTGTCGCCTTCTTTCATATCATCATACAGATCCGGCTGCTCGATCAAAAGCAGACCATTATTGATTGAATTGCGGAAAAAGATTCTTGCAAATGATTTCGCGATCACACACTGGATTCCAAGTGCTTTGATGATCTCCGGTGCCTGCTCTCTGGAAGATCCACATCCAAAGTTCTTTCCTGCAACGATAATATCACCTTTCTGGATCTGTCCTGCCAACTCCGGACGAAGCGGACTGAATCCATACTGTTTCATATCGTCAATTGTTTTCAGTGCAAGATACTCTGTCGGGATGATGATATCAGTATCGATATCATCTCCGAGTACCCACACCTTTCCTGTAAATTTATCCATAGTTCACCTCAAAATATATAAGTTCTTCTCTGTGTAAGTTACCTCTTGTTCCTTTCACCTTACAGATCAGATGCAAGTGCGATCTCACCCTTAATTGCTGATGCAGTAACTGTTGCTGCGGATCCAAGATACACTTTTGAACTTGGGTGTCCTGCACGACCCTTGAAATTACGTGTTCCTGTACTGATCAGAACTTCATTTTCACCGATAACTCCCTGGCAGCTTCCCCAGCAGACGCTGCAATTCGGATTCATTACAATTGCACCTGCCTCCATGAAAATGTCAAGAAGTCCTTCCTTAAGAGCCTGGCGGTAAATTGTCTGGCTTGCCGGAACAACAAGGAAACGAACCTTATCTGCAACTTTCTTTCCTTTGATGACTTCTGCTCCGACACGAAGATCTTCAATACGTCCATTATTACAGGAACCTAAAAATGCTTCATCAATCTTAATTCCACGCACTTCTTTTGCCGGACTTAAATTATCTACAAAATCAGGTTTTGCCACAACTGGTTCCACTTTAGAAAGATCGATTGTATACTCTCTGATATAATGTGCATCTGGATCACTGTGGAATACAGCTTTCGGCTCACGGCCATGCTCTTTCAGGTATTCCATTGCTTTTTCATCTGCCTCGAAGATACCTGTCTTGGCTCCGGCTTCTACTGCCATATTGCAAAGTGCGATACGATCACTGATGCTCAGTGTCTTTGCCCCTTCTCCGGTGAACTCCATCACCTGATAGTTACATCCGTTCGCACCGACCTGACCGATAATTGTCAGAATCAGGTCTCTTGCATAAACACCTTCCGGAAGTTCTCCGATCAGATTGAATTTCACTGATTCCGGAACAAGTACCCAGGACTGTCCTGTCACCATTCCATAAAGGAAGTCTGTACATCCGACACCTGTACCGAACGCTCCGAGTGCTCCGTAGGAACAAGTATGGCTGTCAGCTCCGAAGATCAGTTCTCCCGGACGGACATAGTTCTCCATCATAACCTGATGACAGACACCCTTTCCTTCCCAGAAGTCAATGCCGTTCTCTTTTGCAAAATCTCTCATCTTCTTCTGAGATGCCGCTGTCTTCGGACTATCAGATGGCACATTATGATCCACAATGAATACCAGTTTCTTCGGATCTGCAATACGAGGATTCTTTAATTTGTTATTATACATATCCACAGTAAGGTGTGTCGTTCCATCATTACTCATCATTCTGTCCAATGTTACTGTATGGATATCTCCCGGTTTTACGCTGTCCACACCGGCGGCAGCAGCGATGATCTTCTCTGCGATTGTCATTCCCATAGCTCTAGTCCTCCTTATTCAGTGAAGCGATCAGTCCGCCCTGATTCAGAATATTCTGCATATACTCCGGCAGCTTTGTACAAGAATAAGTCTTTCCATTCGCCTCAGCTGTTCCGTCAGACATGCGAAGTTCCATTGTATCACCTGTCTTTACTTCATCCGGAAGTTCCTTACAGACAATCACCGGAAGTCCGATATTGATCGCATTTCTATAGAAGATTCTTGCAAATGATTTCGCAATGACAGCCTGTACTCCAAGTGCTTTGAGCACACCTGGTGCCTGCTCTCTGGAAGAACCACACCCAAAGTTCTCTCCTCCGACTACGAAATCTCCTGGTTTTACTTTCTTTGCGAAATCCGGATCCAATGATTCAAATGTATGACTCTTCATCTCATCTAAGTTCGGCAGAAGCAGATACTGGGATGCGATGATCTGATCTGTATCAAGATCATTATGAAATTTAAAAATTGTACCTTTTTCCATAATAATAATGTCCTTTCTGTTGTCCTGTGGATAAATTGTATCAATTTAACGTGATGAAGTCCATGAACTTTTTTAACAAATCTTCATCTTATTTTGCATTGATTTTCTATATTATTTGGAATTCATTATACACTATCTTCGGAGATCAATCATTACAAATCATACAATTATTTCCCGTTTGTCTCATTATTCCAACCATCTGGTTACCCAATTCCATGTAAAATCATTAAAAGTGCAAAAAACGAGACAAACCTGTTCACACTATTTGCAGGAGGGATTAGAACTATGCCAAAACGAACACCTATTACCGGAGAGAAGAATCTGATCAGCAAAAGGCTCATTGAACTTCGTCGGCAACGCCATATGTCACAGAGACTTTTAGCTTACAAACTCCAATTGCACGGATATGATATGGACAAAAATGTAATTACAAGAATAGAACAAACAAACGTTACGTTACAGACATAGAATTGAAAGCTCTAACTGAGATCTTCAACGTTTCTTATGAATATCTCATTGAGGGAAAAGACATCCTTGAACCTTAACGGATGATAGAAACGGAGGTGAAACTATGGCAAATATTCAACTTGCGGATAATCTACGGCGTTTGAGAAAGCAATATAACTACACACAGGCTCAGATCGGCAAAAAGCTGCATATCACTCATCAGGCTTATTCAAATTATGAAACCGGCGTACGTGAACCAAACCTTCAACTTCTTGCTGAACTATCCTGGATCTATCACACCTCTGTCGACTCGCTTATCACTCAGTACTGCAATGCAAAGAATCCATCATCAGTTGAAGTAAAAAACTATTTCTGTATTAAAATTGAAAATAGTGAAAACGACATTCTTCTTACAAAAAATGAAGTGAATTTTCTTTTGAAATACCGTTCTGCTGGTGAAGCTGACCGTAAACTCGCACATAAAGCTTTAGATTTTACTGAACATTGATTTCTATTTCAAAAAGAACTGAACCCATTGACATTAATTATCTGGGTTCAGTTCTTTTTTATCTCTACTTTCTTCTACGCTGATATTGCATTTCCTGTATACAGCTGATAATACTTACCTTTCTCTTCAATCAACTGGTCGTGTGTACCTCTCTCGATGATTCTTCCCTGTTCCAAAACCATGATACAATCGGAATTACGTACCGTTGACAATCGGTGGGCAATCACGAATGTCGTACGACCATGCATCAGCCGATCCATACTTTCCTGAATAATACGCTCTGTGCGAGTATCAATTGAACTCGTTGCCTCATCCAGAATCAATACCGGTGGGTCTGCTACTGCCGCACGGGCAATCGCAAGAAGCTGTCGCTGTCCCTGACTTAAGTTTGCTCCATCTCCGGTAATCACCGTGTCATACCCTTCCGGAAGTCTACGAATAAATCCATCTGCATTCGCCAGTTTTGCTGCCGCAACAATTTCTTCATCTGTTGCATCCAGCTTCCCAAAACGAATATTGTCTTTCACTGTACCAGTAAACAAATGTGTATCCTGCAATACGATTCCAAGAGAATGTCGAAGGTCTGCTTTCTTGATCTTGTTAATATTAATTCCGTCATAGCGGATCTTACCATCCTGAATATCGTAGAATCGATTGATCAGATTTGTAATTGTTGTCTTACCGGCTCCTGTTGAACCTACGAAAGCAATCTTCTGCCCCGGTTCTGCATATAGCTTCACATCATGAAGGACGATTTTGTCATCATTGTATCCGAAATCTACTCCGTCAAATACAACATTTCCTTTTAGCTCAACATAATCAACAGAACCGTCTGCCTGATGTGTATGTTTCCATGCCCAGCGGCCAGTACGTTTCTCACTTTCTGTCAGTTTTCCATCCTCTTCTTTTGCATTAACTAATGTAACATAACCTTCATCCACCTCCACTTTTTCATCCAGAAGTGTAAAGATACGCTCCGCACCTGCAAGTGCCATAACAATCGCATTCAGCTGCTGGCTCACCTGGTTGATCGGCATACTGAAGCTTTTATTAAATGTAAGGAAACTTGCCAGACCGCCCAATGTAAATCCACCGACATGGTTAAGAGCAAGTGCACCTCCAACGATCGCACACATTACATAACTGATATTTCCAATCTGCGCATTCATAGGGCCGAGGAAGTTCGCATAAGTATTTGCACGGTCTGCGCTCACAAACAGGTCCTCATTCAACTTTTTGAATTCTGTCTTACTTTCTTCTTCATGACAGAATACCTTCACAACCTTCTGGCCGTTCATCATTTCTTCAATATATCCGTTGACCTTACCAAGATTCTTCTGCTGCTCAAGGAAATATTTTCCACTCTGTCCGGCAGCTTTCTTTGTCCCCCAGATCATGATCGCAACCATAACCATCGTCACTGCTGTCAGTGGAATATTCAAGATCAGCATACTGATAAATACACTGACAATTGTGAATCCACTGTTGATAATCTGCGGAATACTCTGGCTCACCATCTGTCTGAGTGTATCAATGTCATTCGTGTAGATTGACATAATATCGCCATGTGCATGTGTGTCGAAATATTTGATTGGAAGTTTCTCCATGTGACTGAACAGATCATTTCTCATGTTCATCATCATTCCCTGTGTCACATTGATCATAATTCGGTTGTAAGCATACGTTGCCACGATTCCGACTCCATAAAAACAGGCAACTTTTCCGATTGCATGTGCAAGCGGTGTAAAGTTCGGTGTATCACTGGACAATAAGAACGGTGTAATGTATTTATCAATCAAATCTCTTGTGAACATTGTTCCCTGAACATTTGCAATAACTCCTACAAAAATAAGGATGAATACTATAATGCAATGAAATTTATAATCCCTGAAAATATAATCCATCAGACGTTTCAGTAATTTTCCAGGATTTTCCACTCTATTCTTTGGTTTTCCCATTGGTCCGCGCATTATGCTTCACCTCCATTTTCATCAAAATCTCCGCCTCCCTGTGTCTGAGACTCATATACCTCGCGATAAATCTCATCTGACGCAAGCAGTTCATCATGTGTTCCGAATCCATGAATCTTTCCTTCATCCATCACAATAATACGGTCTGCATCCTGAACACTGGATACACGCTGTGCAATGATCAGCTTTGTCGTATCCGGAATCTCTTCGCGGAATGCACGTCGGATCTTCGCATCTGTTGCAGTATCAACAGCACTTGTACTGTCATCAAGAATCAGGATCTTCGGCTTCTTTAGCAATGCTCTTGCAATACAGAGTCTCTGCTTCTGACCACCGGACACATTGTTTCCGCCCTGTTCAATATGCGTATTATATTTATCCGGGAAGCGCTCGATAAATTCATCTGCACAGGCCAGTTTACATGCCTGGATACACTCTTCATCTGTCGCTTCTTTATCTCCCCAACGGAGATTGTCTAAAATACTTCCTGTAAATAAGACATTTTTCTGAAGCACTACAGACACCTGATTACGGAGCACCTCAAGATCATATTCTTTTACATTTTTTCCACCAACCAGAATTTCTCCGTCCGTAACGTCATACAGACGGCTGATCAGATTGACCAGACTTGTCTTCGCACTTCCGGTTCCTCCGATAATTCCAATCGTTTCTCCGGAATGAATTTCCAGATTGATGTCTTTGAGTACCTTCTCTGCACTGTCTTTCTTATAGGAAAAGTCAACATTTTTAAATGTAATGCTTCCGTCTGCGACTTCATATACCGGATGCTCTGGATTGTGAATATCTGTTTTTTCATTCAGCACTTCCGCAATACGGCGCATACTTGCCATACTCATGGAAATCATAACGAAAACCATCGAAAGCATCATCAGACTCATAAGAATATTCATACAATAAGCAAGAAGACTCATCAGTTCCCCGGTTGTAAGAGAATCCACAACAATCATCTTCGCGCCGAACCAGCTGATCAAAATGATGCATGTATAAACTGTAAACATCATAATCGGTGCATTCCATACAACATTCTTCTCTGCTTTTACAAAGATGTCATAAATATTCTTACTTGCACGTTTGAATTTGCTTGTCTCCTCGCCCTCTCGTACATACGCTTTGACAACACGGATTGCAGATACATTTTCCTGAACAGACTCATTCAATGCGTCATATTTTGGAAACGCCTGCTGAAAATATGCAGTTGCATGGCGGATAATAAAAAACAAAATAATTCCAAGAATCAAGACTGCCACAAGATAAATACTTGCCAGCCTTGCATTGATCGCAAATGCCATCACCATCGCACAGACCATACTTGCCGGTGCTCTCATCATCATGCGTAACATCATCTGATACGCATTCTGCACATTTGTTACATCTGTTGTCAGACGCGTTACCAGTCCTGCTGTACTGAAATGATCAATATTTGCAAACGAATATGTCTGAATCCGATCAAACATTGCATTTCTTAAATTCTTTGCGAAGCCTGTAGAAGCCTTTGCTCCATAACGTCCTCCTGCCATTCCGGCAAGCAGACCCAAAAATGCTGCTACGATCATGATTCCACCCACTTTGTAAATGTGGTAGATATCACCCGTATTAACTCCTTTATCAATGATCGATGCCATTAAAAATGGGATCAATGTCTCAAATAAAACTTCAAGAATCATGAAAATCGGTGTCGCGATCGATGCTGCCTTATACTCTTTTACTTCTTTTAATAAAGTACGAATCATGAATTCTCTCCTCTCATTTTTCTTAGATTGAGATGAACCTTATGAGCCACTCTCAGAAATGCCTGTAATTCTTCTTCGGTAATTCCTTCTTCCAGTTCTGCGTCCATTCGCTTGAAAATCTCTCCAAGCTTTTCGTGACTTTCACGTCCTGCCTCTGTCAGCATAACCTTTTTCAGTCTTGCATCACTCGCAACCGAAGCACGATAGACAAGTCCTTTCTTCTCTAAAGCCTGAATGATATTCGTCACTCCCGAACGGCAGATTCCGAAATACTTCTCTATGTCTTTCTGATAAATCTCTGCATCCTGATGTTCATAGAGATAACGCAAAATCCATCCATGCATAAGGGTTCCTTCATCCAACCTTCCGCTTTTACTCTCGCCTCAAGTAATTTTGAAATGGAACGATCCATTTTATGTACCTGTGGAGCGATATGAAAATGTTCTTCACACAAAATTGTAATCCTCCTTTCCATCTTCACATGCAGGAACTGTTTGTTAATGAACTGTTCATCAATGAACAGTTCCTGCGTAAACAAGTTTATCACATTGGTTTTTAATGTCAATAGAAAATATTGAGTTGTCTTCTATTTTTATTATGCAAAAGAAAAGCTCACGACTGATCGTCTACAACCAGCCGTGAACTTTTTTATTCTAAGTTTCATAATATAAATCTATGTTCACATTCTATCTCTCAGCACATGATACAACTCTGCCTCTGTATAATACCGATAAGGATTTACATAAAGAAAAGTTAAGATTCCAAACGTACATGCTCCCAGCAAATTCCATCCGATAAAAGAAAGATCCAACACGAATGCATCCCATTTATTCCCCATCATCATTCGTTTACTTTCTGCAAAAATCTCCTGTCTGCTCATCTCAGGATGATCGAGCAGAAGATACGGTACCATCGCATATTCATATCCTTTGATCACACCTGGAACAATAAATAATAGTGACCACAATACAAGATAAATTGTTTCCAAAAACATTGTCATACGAATTGTCTTATTGCAATCTCTTACCATGCGGAAAATATCTTTCACATCCTGTCTTCCGTCTCTTCCATTTTTGAAAAATTTACAACAGCCGACAGTCATTGGATTCCATAGGAAATAGGCAATAGCCAGATATACAATAAATGAAATTACAACCACAACTGCTACAGTTGCTGCAATCCCCAACATTAGAATCGGATGAAAACCTTGTATCGAAGTTTCCACCTCACTATTCTTATTCTTTAGTGCATTATAAGAATACGTGAATCCATTTCCCAAAAGAAACGTATAAATCAATGCTGCAAGAACAGAATACCAATAATTCTGTTTCAACAGGAACTTTGCTCTTCCCTTTAATTCACTTCTTGTCCACAACATAAAAATCCCTCCTGATGTCATTCTGTTGATTGAACTAATTGCTACATAATCATTATAGCATATTCCATCTTCCAGAAATACCTCAAGAGGGATATTTTTCTTAATCTTTTGATATCTACATGCCATCCGGATACTCTACTCCTTCCGGTAGTGGATCCCAGTCATTCAATCCCAATGACTGTTTATATCTGGCACGATCCAATGTCAGTATTTCCACAGGCTCATTCAAATAATCCATGAGCTCTTTGATACCTTCCCGCGTCTTATTATTTACTTCGAAAATGCGCTCACATCCGGCATTCTTCATCCAAAGTCTCACCATATCAACATTTGCGTACGGTGAATCAATCTTTGTAATGATTCCGATCAATGGACGTTGGATAAAGCATCTGCTTCCAGGTCCGAACAGATTGAACGGTTCGTCCGCAGCCTGCACCATAGCGATCACGTCTGCTTCAAATGAAAAACAGGCAAGTCCAACACTAAAATGCTTAGACTCTGCATACTCTCCCGGAGAGTCGATCGTGTCATCTTCTGTATTCGTATACTGTGTCTTCACATAATGCAGTTCTTCTCCCTTAAGAGCCTGCGTCAGTGAAGTCTTCCCCGCTTCACTTCTCCCCATTAAAAATATCTTTTTCATCCTGTTACGCCTCTGTTTTCTTAACTTCTATGAACCTCGCACACTGCAAAGCCAAGTCTTTCATCAAAAAATCGAACTACATCTTCCACGGCTGTCTGCACCTGTATCAATCCGCCAGTCAGAATCAGTGTTCCGCAGAATCTATCCATAAACCCTATCTCGACATCTGCACTCTTGAATGCTACATCTGCAGCAACTACAACTGCTTCCCACGGTGTAAAACGCAGAAGTCCGATAGACTCTCCTGTGTGATTCTCACCTTCATGAGTTCCGATATGTAATCCTAGATTCTGGTAAATAACCTCATCTGATCTGCTAATAATATGCGCCATGCAGACTTCCTTCCCCGGCACGCGCACACGAGTCATACGTAGCTTCTTTCCTTTCAGATTCTCATAGTCATCATGAAACAGACGCTCCATAAGCTCTTCTCTCGTTATACGTTCCCGTTCCATAAGCGCACTTCCTATCGTTTTGTAATATCACAGACTACATAACCAAGAGAATCTCTGAAATAATCCACAACTTCTGTCAATGCGGATGTAACATCAGAAATCTCTCCTGTAATGATCAATGTTCCTGTAAAGCGGTCTGCGAATCCAAGATAAACATTACCGCTTTTTACTGCAATATCAGATGCGATAACTGCTGACTCTGGTGGAGTCATATTCATAATTCCAATTGCAGAAGAACGATAATCCAGATGTGGATTCAATCCAAGTTTCTGATAAATAATCGGAGCCGGACCTCCCATTACATGTGCAAATGTAATCTCCTTACCTGCAACTGTTTCCTGTACAATTCTAATCTGTTCTCCGTGATCATTCGCCATCTGTCAGTTCCTCTCTTTCACATAGATTCTGTAATTCTCATTCATACAATCCTGTATGTTAATCCACTAACATTCTCTGTTCACAGCCAGTCTCGTTACTGTTCACACGATATGACCAGCACCCCAGTCTCAGCCATAAACTCTCTTACTATAAATAATACTATCTATATGCCTTTCTGTCAAGGAGATTCCAATAAATCTCAACACACTTCAATCAAGAATCAACAAAATCCAACTGTTTCATTTGCGAAAACAACAGAAACGCAAGTTTTTTATTTTCATACATAAGTAAAAAGAAAAGTTTTTCACCTGCAATACACCAGCACACTTTGTGTGATTTCAACAAATGAAAAACTTCCCTTTATTTTAACTATTAGCTTCTAGCAATTCATACTTCTTCTACAATCTCTCTTGCTACGAATACACCACTTGCTGATGCGTGGGACAACGAATGTGTCACTCCACTTCCGTCTCCGATCACATACAGGCCCTTGTGTTTTGTTTCAAGATGTTCATCCAGTTTCACTTCCATATTGTAGAACTTAACTTCTACACCGTAGAGCAGTGTATCATCATTTGCTGTTCCAGGTGCGATCTTATCCAAAGCGTAGATCATCTCAATGATTCCATCAAGAATACGTTTCGGCAATACAAGACTTAAGTCTCCCGGTTCTGCGGAAAGTGTCGGTGTCAGAAAACTCTCTGCAATACGTGCCGGTGTACTTCTTCTTCCTCGGATCAGATCACCAAAACGCTGTACAAGAACACCACCGCCAAGCATATTAGACAGGCGCGCAATACTTTCACCATATCCGTTACTGTCTTTGAACGGCTCTGAGAAATGTTTCTCAACAAGAAGCGCAAAGTTTGTATTCTCTGTCTGCTTTGCCGGATCTTCATAGCTATGTCCGTTTACTGTAACGATTCCGTTTGTATTTTCATTTACAACGATTCCATTCGGATTCATACAGAATGTTCTGACTTTATCTTCAAACTTCTCTGTTCTGTAGACAATCTTGCTTTCATACAGTTCATCTGTAAGATGTGAGAAAATAACTGCCGGAAGTTCCACACGGACTCCGATATCTACACGGTTGGATTTTGTTGTGATGTCAAGATTCTCACACACTTTCTCCATCCATTTACTTCCGCTTCTTCCTACAGAAACGATACATTTCTTACATTCATCTACACCATCTTTTGTAATCACGCGATATCCGCCGTCAACCGCTTCCACATCATCTACATGACAGTTAAAACGGAACTCTACAGTATCTTTCAGCTTTGCATAGAGATTCTCAAGAACAACATAGTTGATATCTGTTCCAAGATGACGAACAGATGCATCCAAAAGATTCAACTTATTCTGCATACAGAGTTTCTTAATATGTGTTCCTGATGTGGAATACATTTTTGTACCCTCACCACCGAATTTCACATTGATCTCATCTACGTAATTCATCAGATCGATTGCTGTCTCTTTACCGATATACTCATACAATGTTCCACCAAAATTATTTGTGATATTGTATTTTCCATCTGAAAATGCTCCTGCTCCACCGAATCCACTCATAATCGCGCATGTCTTGCAGTTCACGCAGCTCTTAATCTTCTTTCCATCGATCGGGCATTTTCTCTTCTCCAGTGGATTGCCGGCTTCAAATACCGCCACCTTCAATTCCGGTGCTTTCTCTGCCAGCTCATAAGCTGCAAAGATTCCCCCAGGTCCTGCACCGATAATAATTACATCATAATTGCTCATATATTTTTCTCCTTTCAATTACTTTCTTTCCATCTTTTAGTTACATTACTCTTCATCTCTTAATTTCAGAATTCCGATAATAAGAATCTTTATATCATCAAAAATATAATCAAATGCACCTGCCTGACACATGTTTATGAGGACCATTCCAACAGGAACGGCAAGTATCATCCAGATCACACCACCAATTCGATATCCAATATAAATTAAAAGTAATGTAACCAGTGGATTCAGACCAACACTGTCTCCGACAAGTTTCGGCTGAATCAACTGTCTGACGATCTGTGTGATTGCGTAAATCACAACAAGTACCACAGCACGCTTATAATCTCCCATAAAGACCGCATATATCGCCCACGGAATCATCGCAGTTCCTGTTCCAAAAAATGGTAGGAAATCTAGAAATGCGATCAAAAATGCAGACAATACAAAGTAATGGACTTTCAAAAATCCAAGTCCTACAGCCAAAATCAGAAATACAATTCCCATGATCTTAAACTGTGCTTTGAAATATCCACCAACCGCATATTTCAGGTTATCTATCACCATAATCATTCGTTCAGTTACTGACTTTGGCGCAATCTGTTTGACCCAGGTCACAACTTCTTCTCGCTCTGAGATAAAGAAATAGGAAGACATAACCGCAACGATTGTTGATACCAGATAACTCGGCACACGCTTTGCGATATTTCCTGCGGCACTTACTGTTGGCTCACTGATTTTTGACATCAGACTTCCCATCGTGTCATCCAGATTCGCAACAGTTGTCGTCCATCCATTCTGGATTCCATCCGGCAGTTTGCTAAAAATTCCAGACATAGAAATTCCAATTTGATGGAGTCCTTTTTCGAGCTGCACATACATTTCCGGAAAGTCTTTGATCAGACTGCTGACTTCTGAAACCAGCCAACTGACAGCAAAGTAGCCCAGCGTCCCCATCAACGCCAGGACTCCGATAATAATCAATGCGGAGCCTAATTTTTTTCTGATCTTCAAACGTTTTTCTAACCAGTTAACAACCGGTGTGGCGATAGATGCAATGATCCATCCAACCACAAACGGCATGAGAAATCCAAGTAATTTCCATCCGATCAGTACAAATCCGACTGTTGCTACTATGCTGAAAAGCAAGCTTACGGCAACTTGCCAGTATGGGCGCTTATTTGTCATCCTCTGCCCCCTCGTCATTTCCATATCCGAGATATTCTGTCTCAATCAATTCCCAAATCTCATCTCTTCCCTGTTTTGTCTGGGATGAGAATGGAATTACTTTTGTTCCAGGAACAAGCTGCAGACCTGTCTTCAGCATTTTAATATGCTTCTGTACCTGACTGCGTTTAATCTTATCAAGCTTTGTTGCGATGATGATTGGCTGATATCCCTGATCCAGGATCCACTGATACATCATTTTATCATTCGCAGATGGATCATGACGGATATCGATCAAAAGGAATACTGCCTTAAGCTGTTTTGACGTATGCAGATAACGCTCGATCAGTTTTCCCCACTGAATCTTTTCCTGCTCAGAAACCTTTGCGTATCCATACCCTGGGAGATCGACCAGATACATTTCCTCATTAATCGTATAGAAATTGATTGTCTGTGTCTTTCCCGGTGTTGCTGAAATTCTTGCATAAGACTTGCGGTTCATCAGTGCATTAATCAGTGATGATTTTCCTACATTTGATTTTCCCGCAAATGCGATCTCAGGCTTATCGTTTTCCGGAAGAACGCTTGTGATTCCACAAACTGTTTCCAAATTTATATTTTTAATGACCATGTCGTTTACTCCTCCTTTCTTTCTATTCTATTGCAATCTGCTGTCAGAAGCAATCTTTTTATCTAGTCAGTGCTTTCTTTAAGACTTCTTCCATTGTCTCAACCGGAATGATTTCCAATCCTTTTGTAATTTCAGAAGAAAGTTCTTCCACATCTGCTGTGTTCTCTTTTGGAATAAGCACGGTCTGTATTCCTGCATTCTTAGCAGCAAGAAGTTTTTCTTTCAATCCTCCGATTGGAAGCACACGACCTCTCAAGGTGATTTCTCCTGTCATTGCGAGATCTGCGCGAACTTTCTTGCCTGTCACAGCAGAAAGTATTGCTGTTGCCATTGTGATTCCGGCTGATGGTCCGTCTTTCGGAACTGCACCTTCCGGAATGTGCACATGAATATCATGCTTCTCGAAGAAATCTTCTGCGATTGCATATTTTTTGCTTACAGATCGAATATAACTGATTCCGGCACGGGCGGACTCTTTCATTACATCTCCAAGCTGTCCTGTCAGCATGATTTCTCCCTTGCCCGGCATTACATTTACCTCAATCTGAAGCGTATCTCCTCCGACACTTGTCCATGCAAGTCCACGCACGATACCGACCTCCGGTGCTGCATTTGCCATCTGATAAGAGTATTTCTCTTTTCCAAGGAATTTATGAAGATTCCTATCTGTCACAGTAATCTTCTCTTTCTCGGTTGTAAGAAGCTCTTTCGCCGCCTTACGGCAAATATTTCCGATTTCACGTTCTAACTGACGAACACCTGCTTCTTTCGTATAGTTATGTGCGATCTTCCAAATTGCTTTCTTGCTAAAGCTGAGCTGTTCGGCTGTAATCCCATGCTTTTCCAGCTGCTTTGGAATCAGATGTTCTATTGCAATATGAAGTTTCTCGTTTTCTGTATAACTTGTGATCTCTATGATCTCCATTCTGTCCAAAAGTGGTCTTGGAATCGTCTGTAAGGTATTCGCTGTTGTGATAAATGTAACCTCTGACAGATCCAGCGGCACTTCCAGATAATGATCGCGGAACTTACTGTTCTGCTCACTATCCAGTACTTCCAAAAGTGCAGAGAATGTATCCCCTTTATAGTCCGTGCTTACTTTATCGATTTCGTCGAGAAGAAGGACCGGATTCTTCACACCTGCTGCACGGATTCCATTTGCAATTCTTCCAGGCATTGCCCCTACATAAGTCTTGCGGTGACCGCGAATCTCAGCTTCGTCACGTACTCCTCCTAAAGAAATGCGCACAAACGGTTTCTTAAGAGAACGAGCCAAAGACTTCGCAATAGAAGTTTTACCTGTTCCCGGAGGTCCCACCAGACAAAGGATCGGGCTTTCCCCCTTCTGTGTCAGTGTTCTGACAGCCAGGAATTCCAGGATTCTTTCTTTCACCTGTTCCAATCCATAATGATCTGCCTCTAAAACCTCTTTTGCATAGTTGATATCTGTATTATCTTCGGCACGTTTATTCCACGGCATCTCCAGGATTGTCTCAATATAAGTACGGATCACTCCATTTTCTGCCTGAGAACCGATCGTGTTCTTAAACCGTCCAATTTCCTTATGAAGCTTTTCTTTTACCTCTTCTGGTGCATCTAATTTGCTACATGCTTCTTCGAACTCATCTGCATCTGAAAATGTAGTATCCTCACCTAATTCCTCGCGAATCACCTTCAGCTGTTCTCTTAAAAGATATTCTTTTTGATGCTTATCTACTTTATTTTTTACTTTCCTTTGGAGTTCTTCTTTGATCTCCATGATCTGCATCTCATTCACAAGCTTCAATGATAATTTCTCATATCTACTCCAGAAATCCAGTTCTTCCAGAAGTTCCTGCTGATCCTTGTACTTCAATGGAATATTCGCAGCCACTTCATTTACCAGACGTTTTAAATCAGTAATATCGAGAAATTCTGCAACAGATTCTTTGGAAATCTTTCCATTCTTTGCTGCATATTCTGTAATAATCTCCTTCAATCCGCGCATCATTGCTTCCGCATTCAGATCATCCGGAATCGTGATCTCCTGTTCTTCCAGAACTTCTACTTCTGCACGAAGATAAGGATCTGTCTCTTCAATTTTCTTAAGAACCGCACGGTTCTTTCCTTCCACGAGAACCCTTACAACTTTCTTTGACAGCTTGATCAGCTGCTTCACAGATGCAACTGTTCCAATCTCATAGACATCGTCCTGTCCGGGGTTCTCTGTCTCTATTGATTTCTGGGCAACCAGAAATATCTCCTGCTCTTCAACCATTGCCTGTTGAATTGCAGCGATGGAGCGTTCTCTGCTCACATCAAAATGAACGATCATCTCCGGCATGATTGTTAATCCTCTTAAGGCAACCATAGGGAGACTTCTTGTCTCGTTGTCCAATTCAATTCCTCCTCGTTAGAAAAGGCGGGTAGGATGGATATCCCATCACTCCCGCCTCGTTTTATACTCCGCAACTGTTTGCAGGATTCCTGTATCCAGTTACTATTTGCTCTCAGATGTCAGGAATGATTTTCTATCCTCACCATCACGAGTATACTTCGGTTCTTCCAATCCAAGAACCGCTTCCTTCGTAATGCGACATTCCTTGATTGTCTTATCTGACGGTACTGTAAACATCGTATCCATCATGATATTCTCCATGATCGCACGGAGACCTCTCGCACCTGTCTTACGCTTCAATGTTGTCTCTGCTATTTCTAACAGAGCATCTTTATCAAATTCAAGCTTCACGCCATCCAGCTCCAAAAGTTTCTGATACTGTTTTACGATCGCACTTTTTGGCTCTGTAAGAATGCGGATCAATGCATCCTTATCCAGAAGATCCAATGATACTGTCACCGGAAGTCTTCCGACCAGCTCAGGGATCAGACCAAACTTTACAAGATCCTGCGGAAGTGCTTCCTGAAGAAGTACATCCATATCGTACTCATGTTTTGATGCGATCTCTGCATTGAATCCGATTGATTTTCTATCAATTCTTGTCTCAATGATCTTATCGATTCCTTCAAAAGCACCACCACAGATAAATAAGATGTTCGTTGTATCAATCTGGATCAACTCCTGATGTGGATGCTTTCTTCCGCCCTGCGGTGGAACAGACGCAACTGTTCCTTCGATGATTTTCAAAAGTGCCTGCTGAACACCTTCTCCGGAAACATCTCGTGTAATGGATGGATTTTCTGATTTTCTTGTGATCTTATCAATCTCATCAATGTAAATGATTCCGTGTTCTGCACGCTCGATGTCTCCGTCTGCTGCCTGAATCACCTTAAGGAGAATATTTTCAACGTCCTCTCCTACATATCCTGCCTCTGTCAGTGCTGTAGCATCTGCGATTGCAAATGGAACATTCAGCACTTTCGCAAGTGTCTGTGCCAGAAGTGTCTTACCACATCCTGTTGGTCCAAGCATCAGGATATTACTCTTCTGAAGTTCTACTCCAAGATCCTGTTCTGCCAGAATTCTCTTATAATGATTGTAAACTGCAACAGAAAGAACTTTCTTCGCCTCATCCTGTCCAATCACATATTCGTCCAAAAAAGCTTTCATCTCTTCCGGTGTCAGGAGATTAATATCGTCAAGTGCAGCTCTGTCATTAAAATCTAATTCTTCCTCAATAATCTCGGTACAAATAGCAACACAGTCATCACAGATATAGGTTCCGTTCGGTCCTGCGATCATCTTACGAACCTGGGACTGTGTCTTATTACAAAACGAGCATCTTACGATATCCTCAGTCTTTTTTCCTGCCATATTCTGTCACCTCAATAACCAATTAATGGTTTACTATTACTTCGTCGATCAGACCGTACTCTTTCGCCTCTTCTGCAGACATGAAATTGTCACGCTCTGTATCCTGCTGGATCACTTCCAGCGGCTTTCCTGTATTTGCTGCCAGGATCTCATTCAATTTCTTCTTTGTACGAAGAATATGTTCTGCTGCAATCTGAATCTCTGTTGCCTGTCCCTGTGCACCACCGGATGCTGATGAATCATGATTTCAGCATTTGGAAGGGCAAATCTCTTTCCTTTCTTTCCACCGGAAAGCAGGAATGCGCCCATGCTGGCTGCCATACCGATACATACTGTTGAAACATCACACTTGATGTACTGCATTGTATCGTAGATTGCCAGACCTGCTGTTACAGATCCTCCCGGGCTGTTAATATACAGCTGGATATCCTTATCCGGATCGTCTGCCTCCAAGAACAGAAGCTGTGCAACGATCACGCTTGCTGACACATCATTTACTTCTTCTCCGAGGAAAATGATACGCTCCTTTAAAAGTCTTGAATAAATATCATAGGAACGCTCTCCGCGGCTTGTCTGCTCAATGACATAAGGTACTAAACTCATATGCTATCCTTCCTTTTCTATATGATTGTCGCTAAAGAGAAAAGGCACACCTGATATACAGGCGCACCCTCTCAAGAAATCCAATAAATGATTAGCCTTCTACAGATGCATCAACGATCAGAGTAACTGCATCCTGTACTGCAATATCCTCTTTCATCTGCTTCTTCTCGTTCTCACCCATGAACTCTTTCAGCTTCTCAACTTCCATCTTGTAAGACTCAGCCATCTTAGCTAACTCTTCATCAAGACGCTCATCAGATACTTCAATATTCTCTGCTGCTACGATTGCTTCAAGAACAAGTCTTGTTCTGATTCTCTTCTCAGCCTGTGGCTTAAGCTCTTCCATCATCTTCTCTTCTGAGAGACCTGTGAACTGGAAGTACTGCTCTACGCTGAGTCCCTGCTGCATAATGCGGCGTGCAAAATCATCAGCCATCTGCTTAGCCTGAAGGTCAACCATTGGTTCTGGAAGATCGATCTCTGCATTAGCAACTGCCTGCTCTACAGCCTGATCTTCTTTCTTAGCCTTTCCTTCGTTCTCTTTACGCTCTTTGATCTGAGCCTTTACTTCTGCTCTGTAAGCATCAAGTGTCTCAGCCTTCTCGGAAACGTCAGATGCGAACTCATCATCTACTTCCGGAAGCTCTTTGGCTCTGATTGCATGTACTGTACATTTGAATACAGCTTCTTTACCCTTCAGATCTTCTGAGTGATAATCTTCTGGGAATGTAACCTTAACTTCTACTTCTTTCTCAAGTTCAGCTCCGATCAGCTGCTCCTCAAATCCCGGAATAAAAGATCCGGATCCGATTGTCAGCGGATAGTTCTCACCTTTTCCGCCTTCGAATGCAACACCATCAACGAATCCTTCAAAATCAAGTGTGACATCATCTTTATCTGCTACAGCTCTGTCTGTAACCTCAACGATTCTTGCGTGCTGTTCACGAACTTTCTCAATTTCCTCGTCAACTTCCTTCTGTGTTACTCTTGTAGAGTATTTGTCAACTTTAAGTCCTTTGTACTCTCCAAGTTTAACTTCCGGTTTAACTGCAACTTCTGCTGTAAAGATGAATGGTTTTCCCTTCTCAAGCTGAACGATATCAATTGTCGGCTGGGAAGCAATCTCAAGTTCACTCTCATCATATGCTTTTGCATATGCTTCAGAGATCATGCGGTTTGCTGCCTCATCATAAAATACTTCCGGTCCGTACATCTTCTCGATCATCTGACGCGGAACTTTTCCTTTACGGAATCCTGGAAGGCTGATTTTGCTGCGCTCTTTTAAGTAAGCTGCCTGCAGTGCCTTCTCTACTTCTTCAGCTGAAACTTCGATTGTCAGCTTTGCCATATTATGCTCTAATTTTTCTACCTGTAAACTCATTTTCTTCCTCCTTGTTTATAAGCAAATTCTTTACTTATCGAACGAATTAATTTCTTAAAAGTATACATTCGCAGTCATTGAGACAGTATAGCATATAAAGTCTCATATTTCCAGTGTTTTTTCCACTTTCCTATATCTTTTACATGTTTTTTTACATTTTTCTGACTACTTTTTCTAATTTTATTCCTTATATACAATAGATTCTGCTATTTCAGAAGCTTTCTCATTGCCAAAAAGCTGACGGATCAGTTCCAACGCGAATGGTATCGCTGTTCCCACACCACGGCTTGTTGTGATATTTCCATCTGTAACAAAGGAACAGAACTTTGCTTCTTTACAATTCAGCTGTTCTTCCATCCCCGGATAACAGCATGCTGCTTTCTCCTTCAACAGTCCCAGTGCTCCAAGTACTGTCGGAGCAGCACAGATTGCTGCAATTTCCCTTCCATTTTCGTTGAATTCACAAAGCAGATCTGCCAATCCTTTATGCGCTTTCAGATGCAATGTTCCCGGCATACCTCCCGGAAGTACAAGAAGTTCTGCGTCATCAAAAAATGCTTTCTCAAACAATTCATCCGCTTCCACCTGTATTCCATGTGCTCCGTCAATCTGCAGTTTTCCCATAACAGAAACTGTCTCTACAACCGCTCCTGCTCTTCTTAACAGATCCACTACAGTTAAACCTTCT